>Ga0208015_1000102_pt1 | contig 59288 bp, 51 predicted proteins | sample 26BtaG_FD_184101 | JGI IMG/M metagenome (GOLD analysis project Ga0208015, IMG submission 184101) | Marine viral communities from Cariaco Basin, Caribbean Sea - 26B_WHOI_OMZ_CsCl (SPAdes) (version 2) | ecosystem: Environmental > Aquatic > Marine > Oceanic | place: Caribbean Sea: Cariaco Basin... | reverse complement strand
GCGGTCTACCGGCTGAACACCAGTGTGTTGGAGGGAATGAACAACAAGATCAAGGTGATCAAGCGGGTGGCCTACGGCTACCGGGATAACGACTACTTCTTTCTGAAGATAAAAGCAGCATTTCCCGCTAACCCGCGATGAGCCAAAAATTAGCCCGTGAAAATTTGCAAAAATGCAAACATTGTATTAAAACAGGTTTATCACGCTGAACTTTAACAAAGTTCTGTAAGTGGTTGATAACTAAGGTTCGGGGCTTTCCCGGCCAGATAAAAAGAAGAAATGTCGGCCCCCTGTTGGAAATAAATGGGGGTTGATCGGGGTTCCGGTAAAGCCGGCATTTGCTGGATTTACCAGTAAAAATCGGGGCTTACACCCGTCGAAAACCTGAGTTAACTCAAAAAGGAAGACGCAACATGAAAAAAACTATTCTTGCTTCTGCTATTGCAGCCGCAACCTTCTCTGGCGCTGCTCTGGCCCAGGAAAGCAACCTGCCGACCGTTTACGGTAACATTCAGTACGTTCTGACCCACGACAACGTTGATGGTGGTCCGTCTGAAGTTGAACACGCTGACAACGGTTCTACTCTGGGTGTTATGCACGACCACGAGATTGCTCCGGGCATTACCGGTTTCTTCAAGCTGGAGCTGGACGGTTTTGGTGCTGATGAGAAAGACTCATCTGGTGCAAACATCGACGAAGCCTACATTGGTGTTAAGGGCGACAGTTTTGGCCAGGTATGGATCGGTTCAGACGACTCCACATATGAAACTGCAGTCGACGAAATCGCTCAGTTCTACGAAGTAGCGACCCTGAGCATCGGCGCAGCGGGCTATAGCACTGGCGAAGGTGACCTGATTCAGTATCGTTCTCCGTCATTCAGCGGTCTGACTCTGGGTGGTGCAGTGCAGGTTAACGGCGATGGCGAAGGCGGTGACAAGTCTTATCCTTACCAGCTGGCTGCAATGTACGAAGTAGACGCTCTTGAGCTGGCGTTTGCCGTTGACTCTAACGACAACGGTGGTGATAACGAGAACACCTACGGTCTGCGTGTCAGCTACAATCTGGACAACCTGCGGGTTACCGGTGAATACCACACTCGTAAAGATGCGTATGACAAGTTTGGCCTGATGGGTGTGTACACTCTGGGTAAAAACCAGTTCGCTCTTTCTTACGAAATGGCTGAAGCTGACAACTCTGACAGCACCAAGTGGGATACCATTACCCTGCCTGCAGGCGCTGCATAATGTATCTGACCACCTGTATGTATACTTCGAAGGCTACATTGGCGGTGGTGACGACGTGTACGATTACAACTTTGAGCGTGCAGACAACACTGATGACTTTGATGCAACTGCCGGTGTCTCTGTCACCGGCTTTTCTGTTTTGGCAGGAAAAGAAATCATCAGGAGCACTCCAGTGGCCACGGAACTTGAAGTAAAGCTGACCCTATCGGAATCCGCACAGTCCCGGGCCTTCGAGTGGCTCAAAGGTCAACCGGGTGCAAGCGAAGGTCCGGTTAAAACACTGGTCAATCGTTACTATGACACCCCGAATGCTGCGTTGAATCAGGCCCGTGCCGCGTTGCGAGTCCGTCAGGCCGGTGGTCGCTACATCCAGACCTTGAAAACCCAGGGCGAGTTCGTAAACGGAGCCCATCGCCGCCAGGAGTGGGAGTGGGATCTGCCGGGGCCGGATCTGGATCTTGAGCTTCTGGAACAGACTCCGTTGAGATCTGAGGTCGACCTTGGCGAACTGGAACTGGTTTTCGAGACCAACTTCCAGAGGCGCATTATCATGCTGGAGCAAGCAGAGTCCGTCATTGAGGTCGCTCTGGACTCAGGCGAAGTGGTAGGCGGAAAGCAGGCAAGGCCCCTGTATGAAGTGGAATTTGAGCTGAAAGCGGGCGAGCCGGCAGCGCTGCTTGAAAATGCCCGCGCGCTCGCACAAGCCGTTCCGGTATTTCTTAACCTTGTGAGCAAAGCCGAGCAGGGCTACTACCTTGCCGGAATCTACCGCCCGTCCCTGGCATTGCCAGCTTCAGGGTTCAGCTCGCTATCCTTTCTGCATTACCTGAGTCTGGCCTGGTTAACCGGTGATACGATGCGTCTGCCCGCCAGCACGCTTGCGGAGATTGAGCGGCAGGCGGAAGCGGTCGGGCTAGTGCCGGTGTGGAGGCCGGTAGCCAGGGCACTGGAAGACGGTATTGCCGTGGCGAGCCTGGTTGAGCAGTTTCCTGAGTTCGGCCAGTTGCAGTTAGCGCTCGCTGCCGCCGGCTGAAGGATTTTCTTCAGGCTTCTCGGTGACGGCTTTCTCGTTTTGCTCATGCATGGCGCGCCACTGCTTGAGAAACTCCCGATACCGGTCAAGCGCTTCCTCTACCACTGACACCTCCGGCGTCTCGCTGGAGCTAACCAGAACAATCAGCCCCTTGCCCTCAACTTCGGCGTTGGTTTCCGGATGGCAGATCACTTCATTTTCGTGGTCGATATAAGCCAGTGCCGTGCCAATGCCGTGGCGAACTAGAGCGCTGACGATGTCTGCCCAGGTCAGGTCGTCCAGTTCCAGGTCGTAGCGGTGGGGGTGGTCACGCTCGTAGTTGAACATGTCTTCCAGCACTTTCTCTGAACCTGGCGCCACCACCGCGCGCACCATGATTTCCGGATAGGTTCGAACCGGCCGTATGATGGTTCTGACCCCCAGGGCCTTGAAGCGATCCCGGTTGGCATCACTCACGCATTCCACGGTGGTTTTGCCGCCCAGGTTGGACTCTGCCAGCCGGTGGGCGATATCGAAGGTCAGGCTATCGGAGAAAGGGTCGGACTCGTCGGCCGCGAGCACAATCACGTGCCGGGCACTGCCAGCGTGGACGGATTTCAGCGCTTCCGGATCATTGCCTGCACCGTGGAAGTGCACCATGCCGGAATCCCGAAGCTCTGCCGGCAGGCCGCCGGGAAACTGTCGGGTCAGCAGCATGATCGGTACCGTGTGGTACTCCGGTATTGACCGAATCTGGGTGGCGAAGCGCATGAAGTATTGTTCGCCACCGGTGCGTGGGGTGTTGATGATTACGATGTGGTCTTTCATGTTGTAAATCCAGCGTCCGGAGAGGATTCGTTCACGGCGGTAGAACCGGTATTCAATATAATCGCTGACAATCAGCGTGAGCAGGGTGATGGCGGCTATAAACATAAGCGCCACAGTGCTGATGCGCCCGATGGCGGTTACCGGCGCGTAGTCACCATAGCCTACGGTGACCAGTGTGGTCATTGTGAGCCACACGGCTTCGAAAAAGCTCAAAGGCTCCGCAGCCCAGAGAATCAATATCTGCGCGGAAACCAGTGCGCCAAGGGCGAGGAAAAGGCGCTTGATCCGTTTCCGGATCAGGCCACCCATTGGGAGGTGTGGCTGCGAGTGTTCCGGGTTCAGCGGGCGACGATTGCGCATCATGGAGTGGGGCTGCCTGTTCAGTCCGTGGCAAGTTCGTTATACAGTACCGGAAATATATCAGAGAGACAGGGGTTTGCGTTATGTCTGAGCCTATGGGTTCGTTACCAGCGGAGCTGTCGCCGGCGGATGTTGCCGAGGCCTGCGCCCGCAGTGTGTTTCTGGCCCAGACGCTGGAACGTTATCCGGAGCAGGTTCAGGCGGCCGTTAAGGCCCGCCCGCTGGCCGAGCCCACTACAGAAGCGTGGCTGAAACAGCGCTGGGGCGATTTTCTGGCAACCGTTGATTCCGAGCCGTCGCTGCACGCAGCCCTTCGCCAGTACCGTCGGGAAATCCAGTTCCGCATTATCTGGCGTGACCTGATGAACTGGGCAGACCTGAACGAAACCATGCTGGCCACCAGCGCCTTTGCCGACGTGGCCATTGATGGCGCTCTCAGCTGGCTTTATGAAAAGGTCTGTGATGAATTCGGCACACCCATGGGTCGTGACCCGCTGACCGGTGCCCACGTGCCCCAGAAAATGGTGGTGCTGGGTATGGGCAAGCTCGGCGGTCGGGAGCTGAATGTTTCCTCGGATATCGACCTGATCTTTGCCTTTCCCTCCAAGGGGGAAACCGAAGGTGGCCGCCGGGCCCTGGATAACCAGCAGTTCTTCATCCGCCTTGGCCAGCGACTGATTCAGGCGCTGGACCAGATTACGGCGGATGGTTTTGTGTTCCGGGTGGACATGCGCCTGCGGCCCTACGGCCAGAGTGGCGCGCTCGCTCTTAGCTTTGCCGCCCTGGAAACCTATTACCAGGATCAGGGGCGCGATTGGGAACGTTACGCCATGGTCAAGGCCCGCGTTGTGGCTGGCGACCGGCGTGCCGGTGAGGTGTTGATGGCGAGCCTCAAGCCCTTTGTTTACCGCAAATACATTGATTTCAGTGCGTTCGAGTCACTTCGTAGCATGAAAGACATGATCAGCCGGGAAGTTCGCCGCAAGGGGCTGGAGAACAATATCAAACTGGGCAGTGGCGGTATCCGCGAGATCGAATTCGTGGTGCAGGCTTTCCAGCTGATCCGCGGCGGCCGAGACCGGGAGCTGCAACAGCGGGAATTGCTGAATATCCTCAAGGAACTGGAAGAGCTGGAGCTGCTGCCGTCTTCTGTTGTGAAGGAGTTGCGCGAGGCCTATGTGTTTCTGCGCAACCTGGAACACGCCCTGCAGGGTATGGAAGACAAGCAGACCCAGGTTCTGCCGGACGATGAACTGTCGCAGGCCCGGGTTGCGCGCATTATGGAGTTTGATGACTGGGCCGCCTTCCAGCATGCGCTGGATGAACACCGCAACCGCGTGGCCCGGCACTTCGCCAACATCATTGCGACCGAGGACGAGGAAGGCGATTCCGAAAACGGCGTTGATGACGGCTGTTACGAGCTCTGGCTGGCAGAAATGGAAGAGCCCGCCGCTATAGAGTGGCTGGCGGAAAAGGGCTTCGAAAACCCGGAAGACAGTTACAAGCGCCTGGCGAGCCTGCGGGACAGCCGAACCGTGCAGACTCTGCAAACCCAAGGCCGCAAACGCCTCAACCAGTTCATGCCGTTATTGCTGAACGCGTTGATGGATGTTGAGAATGCGTCGGAAACCCTCGACCGGGTATTGCAGCTGGTCGAGGCCATTTTGCGCCGCACCGCCTACATGGTGCTGCTGGTGGAAAACCCCGGCGCGCTTACGCAGCTGGTGCGCCTGTGTAGCGACAGCCCCTGGATTGCCCGCCAGCTGGCAGAAACCCCGCTGCTGCTGGACGAGCTGCTGAATGCCGAGAGCCTGTACAGCCCGCCTGCCAAGGAAGAACTGCAGGACGACCTGCGCCAGCAGATGCTGCGCATTCCCTATGAAGACCTGGAAGAGCAGATGGAGGCCTTGCGTTACTTCAAGAAGGCCCATGTGCTGCGAGTAGCCGCGTCTGAGCTTAAGGGTACCTTGCCGCTGATGAAGGTGAGTGATTACCTGACCTGGATTGCCGAAGTGGTGCTGGACCATGTGGTGGACGTGGCTTTCTCCAACCTCGTCAGCCGCCATGGTTATCCGCGCCGGGCCGATGGTTCAGCCTGTGACACAGACTTCGCCATCATCGGCTACGGCAAGCTCGGTGGCATCGAACTCGGTTACACCTCGGACCTGGACCTGGTGTTTGTACACCAGGCCGATCCGCAACTGGCCACCGATGGTGACAAGCCCATCGACAACGCGGTGTTCTACACCCGCCTGGGCCAGCGCATTGTGCACATTCTCAGCACTCAGACGCCCTCCGGCCAGCTTTATGAAGTGGATATGCGCCTGCGGCCGTCCGGTAACTCCGGCCTGCTGGTCAGCACCTTGCAGGCGTTTGAGAAATATCAGCAGAACGATGCCTGGACCTGGGAGCATCAGGCCCTGGCCCGGGCCCGTGGCGTTGCCGGCTGCCCGGATACCCTTCAAGCCTTCGAGGGTATCCGTCACCAGATTCTGTGCACGTCAAGGGATAAAGCTGCCCTGCGCCAGCAGGTGGTGGAGATGCGGGAGAAAATGCGCAGTAGCCTCGGCACGCCGGAAATCCGGCGGGATGAGGTGTTTCACATCAAACACGACGCCGGCGGTATTGTGGATATCGAATTCATGATGCAGTACCTGATGCTGGCCTGGAGTGCCGAACACCCGGAGCTGACCCAGTGGAGCGACAATATTCGCCAGATGGAAGAGCTGGGCCGTGCGGGTGTATTGCCGGTGGAGGACACAGAGAAGTTGCGGGAGGTATACATTACCTTGCGTTCGACCATTCACCGCCGGGCGCTGCAAAACCTGAACAGCCAGGTGGGGGGTAGTGCCTTTCAGGAAGAGCGTGACTACATCCAAAGTATGTGGAAAAAAGTGATGCTTAAGTAGCAAGCTAAATTTATTTCTGTCCGGCTTTCCTGCTAGAATGCTGGATCCCCGAAAACTGCTTATTCAGGAGCACTGTAGAAATGTCGATGGCTGATCGCGATGGCCTTATCTGGCTGGATGGTGAAATGGTTCCCTGGCGGGAAGCCAAAACCCATGTACTCACTCACACCCTGCATTACGGCCTTGGCTGCTTTGAAGGTGTGCGGGCGTACAACACCGCGAATGGCCCGGCAATTTTCCGGCTGAAAGAACACACCGACCGGTTGTTCAACTCCGCCCACATCCTGAACATGAAAATGCCGTTCAGCAAAGACGTGATCAACGAAGCCCAGCGCGCTGCGGTTCGTGAGAACAACCTGGACGAAGCCTACCTGCGCCCGATGGCATTTCTGGGTTCTGAAGGCATGGGCCTGCGTGCCGACAACCTGAAAGTGCACGTAATGGTTGCGGCCTGGAGCTGGCCGTCTTACATGTCGCCAGAGGCCAAGGAGCTGGGCATCAAGGTGCGCACCTCCTCATACACCCGCCACCACGTGAACATCACCATGTGCAAGGCGAAGGCCAACGGTAACTACATCAACTCCATGCTGGCCCTGAACGAAGCCATCTCCGGCGGCGCTGAAGAAGCCCTGCTGCTGGACAACGAAGGCTACGTGGCGGAAGGCTCCGGCGAGAATATCTTCATCGTGCGCAACGGTGAGCTGCACACCCCGGAACTGACCTCCTGCCTGGCCGGCATCACCCGCGCCACCATCATCGACTTCGCCAAAGACCTTGGCCTGGTGGTGAAAGAACGCCGCATCACTCGCGACGAAGTGTACATCGCCGAAGAAGCCTTCTTCACCGGCACCGCCGCTGAAGTTCTGCCGATCCGTGAACTGGACGGACGTCAGATTGGCGAAGGCAAGCGTGGGCCGATTACCGAGAAGCTGCAGAGTATGTATTTTGATGCGGTGAAGGGTAAGCTGGCGGAACATCAGGCGTGGCTGACCCACGTTAAAAACTGATACCGGCTGGTAATGCAACCTTAGCCGCCGGCGCTGCACAGGCCCCGGCGGCTTTGTTATATAGAATCCACGAGCAAGCAGGACGAGACAATGGCAGACGTAATCAAGGTTCCCGTATCCTTCGGTGAGGTGCTGGACAAGATCACCATCCTTGAAATCAAATCCGAGCGCATCAAGGACGAAGAGAAAGTAAAGAACGTACGCCTGGAGCTGGACGAACTCAGCAAAACCTGGGACGAAGCCGTTGGTGCCAAGGCTGACGACATTGCAGAACTGCGCAAGCAGCTCAAGGCGGTCAACGAGGAGCTCTGGGTAATCGAGGACGATATCCGGGACCAGGAAGCCGATCAGGACTTCGGCCCGCGCTTTATCGAACTGGCCCGTGCCGTGTACGTAACCAACGACAAGCGAGCGGCGATCAAGAAAGAAGTGAACCTGGCGCTGGGCTCTCGCTTTGTGGAAGAGAAGTCTTACCAGGATTACACCGCGCGGAAGTAAGGCTTTTAGCCACGGAATGCTCGGAAAACACGGAAAAATGACTAACTGAGTTCCGTGTTTTCTGTGCATTCCGTGGCTAGATCAATTCATTTCCTGTATCCACCGGTCCAGCATTTCTGTGGCATCCGCGACGGACACCAGCTCCATCGCTCCTTCAAACTCCGCCTTCGCGCCCCAGCGGGCTTCCTTCACCGACTTGCCGGTGAATTTCTTCAGCGCTTCCGGATAGCGGTTCACGCACCATTTCAGTGAATTGTACGGCCCGGAACGGTACGGATTGCTGGCGGCAAACAGGCCGAGCACATCCGTGCCCACGGCGCTGGCAATGTGCGCAGGGCCGGTATCGGGTGCGACGACTAAATCGGCATGGGTCATCAGGGCGGTCAGCTGTTTCAGGGTGTCCTGCCCGCAGATATTGTGGGTCTTGTGCTTCATGGTGTTCTCAATGGCAGCACAATACTCGGCCTCGAAGGGCGCGGGACTGCCCACCAGAATCACCTTCATGCCGTGGGCTTCAATTGCGTGGTCGGCCAGCCGGGCATAGCGTTCCGCCGGCCAGTTGCGCAAGGTATGGCTGGCGCAGGGGCTGATCACCAGATTCTTCCGGTCGGTAGCCAGGTGGGCGCGGGCAAACTCGTGATCAGACTCGGCAAGCGGAATCTGCCAGCGAGGCGGCGCAGCCTTGAGTCCCAGCGGCTCCAGAAAACTCGCCAGACAATCACGAACGTGCTGCTGGGAAGATGGCGCAATGCGGCGATTGATGAACAGGCTGTGGAGGTCTTTGCTGCGAGCCTTGTCGTACCCGATTTTCAGCTTGGCCGGAATACAGGCAGCTGCGAGGTTGGCGCGAAAGGCAACCTGCATGTGCAGCAGGGCATCAAACTTGCGGCCTTTCATCTGACTGCGAAGCTGTGCATAGCCCTCTCGGCCAGCCTTTTTGTCAAAGATGATGAACTCAACACCGGGCAGGTCGCCAACCAACTTCGCTTCGATCTTGCCGATCACCCAGGTGATTTTGACGCCGGGTAACTGCTCCTGAAGGCTCAGTACCACGGGGATAACATGGGTTACGTCGCCGATGGCGGATAGGCGGAGGATGCAGATGGATTTCATCAATTAACAGTCCGTTTGTCGTCCGGGCATAAGGTTTGTAGAGCTGTGAGTGCATTCATTGGTAAACTAGGGCGCATTCTATCGTACTCGCCGGTGAAGGTCTCCAAGCGTACCCGGGCCGAGTGTTGTCGTGTCTGTTCTGATATCCGGGTGATCATGGCTGAATCCGAAATCTGCTTGCGGGAAGAAGGCTCGGTGCTTTTGGTGCATCCAGACTATGAGGGACGGGTAACCTTCGACTGGTTCCGCCCCGAACATTGGGGGGCAAGTGCGCAGCCGGTAAGCAGTGGAGGGCGAGGTGGAGCCTGGTTTATCAACACCGGTTGTGGGTATATAGTGCTGCGTCAGTATCGGCGAGGGGGCCTTGTGGCACGAATCTCCGAGCAGAGTTATGTATTCACTCGAGAGCAGGATGTGCGTTCTGTCGCCGAGTTTCGTCTGCTTGATCACCTGGTCACTCTGGGGCTGCCAGTTCCCAAACCGGTTGCGGCCTGGTATCGGAAGGTCTCGGGCCTCTCATATAAAGCGGCCATTATCATTGAACGGTTGGAAGACACCACTCCGCTGGCTGAACTGATTTCGGTGCTTGATCTTGCCGACTGGGAAAATCTCGGTGCAACAGTTCGCCGTTTTCATGATGCTGGTGTAAACCACGCTGACCTGAACTGTTTCAATGTCCTGGTAAGAGGCAGTAGCTACTTCCTGATTGATTTCGACAAGGGGCGTATCATGCCGGCCAAGGCGGCAGAAAAATGGAAGACCGGCAACCTTGAACGTTTTGCCCGTTCGATCCGGAAGGTGGCGGGCAACTCAGTCCTGGATAGGGTGTGGGATTCATTCATGAACGGATATAACGGGAGTCAATCCTCTTGAGCGATCAGCAGCAAAACCGGGTACCGCCAGCCATTCTGTGTCTGACAGATTCGTGTGACCGCCCTGAAACCGAGCTGTTTATCGGTTTGAGAACCGCCGGATTTGACGTGGATGTTATGTGCAATCCTAAAGGACGAAACTATCAGCGGTTGGTAGATGAAGGTCTCGTTGCCCAGCCTATGGCTTTGAAAAGCCGATTCGACAAAGAAGGTACTGCTGCAATCCGGGCGCAGTTAGCCCACAAGCACTATGACATCATCCATGCCTTTAACCCCAGGGCGCTTGCATGTGGGCTGCGAGCCTCAAAAGGTAGCGATATTCGGGTGGTTGCATATCGTGGAGTGATCGGGAATATCAGTTTTCTCAATCCCGAGTCCTGGATCACCTTCCTGCACCCGAGGGTCAGCAAGATCGTGTGCGTGGCAGATGCCATCAAGCAGCATTTGGCTGAGGACGTTCGGTTGCTTTCGATGCGTATTCCGCCAAACAAGCTTCAAAGAATCTACAAAGGCCATGACCTGGCGTGGTATCAGGACTATCCCACAGACCTGAGCCAGTTCGGAGTGCCAGAGGGTGCCTTTGTGGTTTGCTGTACTGGCCGGGATCGGCCCCGGAAAGGATTTGACGTGCTTGTCAAAGCGGTTGATGAGCTGCCGGAGGATGTTGAGGTACATCTTCTTCTGGTGGGGGACGTTATCAATAATGAAGAGCTCAAGTCCCAGATTGCCGGCACGAAGCACCCGGAGCGTATCCATTTTACGGGGTATCGACAGGATGCGCCGGGCATTGCAGCGGCCAGTGATGTTTTCGTGTTGCCTTCCACTGAACGTGAAGGGCTCCCCAGGGCAGTCATCGAGGCCATGGCATATGGTGTGGCTCCGGTAGTCACTCGGGTAGGCGGAATGCCCGAATTGGTCGAAGACGGTGTGAGTGGACTGGTTGTGCCACAAAAAGACGCCTCTGCGTTGTCGGGGGCCATCGCGCAGCTTTATCGCGACCGTGATCTTCTGGGTCGGATGGGTGCGGCCGCAAAAGAGAGGATCGCGACACGCTTTCATACCTCGAAAACCGTTCGAGAAACCGGTGCGCTTTATAACTCCTTGGTGGGCAGAGACTGAATGCGTCGTTTTCTTTTTTTCGTAAATCAGCCTTATTCCTATTCAATTCTCCGGCCCCTTCAGGAGGAGATCCGGCGTCGTGGCCATGAGGCCGCGTGGTTTGTCGCGGGGTGTACTGCTAACCCTCTCAGACCTGATGAGCGACACCTGAAAACCGTGAAGGAGGTGATGGAATACAAAGCGGACGCGACCTTCGTGCCCGGCGACTGGGTGCCGTACTTTTTTCCTGGAATCAAAGTTGAAGTATTCCATGGCATGGCGAGGAATAAACGCGGGCACAGCAGTGAGGATGAGAGTGATCATTATCGGATTCGTGGCTGGTTTGACCTTTACTGTACCCATGCTGGAAAGGATACCGCGAAATTCCGGGAATTGGCCGATAAGTATCGGCATTTTGCAGTAGCCCATACCGGTTGGCCCAAGCTCGACCCGCTCTTGTCTGGGTCGTTTGAAGGTCCGCGGGAGCGGCAACCTGAAAACCTCCCTATTGTTTTTTACGCCTCAACATTCAGTCGCTCCGTAACGTCGGCACCGGATCTGGTGGAAAAAATCGGTGAGCTTTCTCGTAGTGGGCGCTGGAAGTTTATCGTGACTCTGCATCCGAAAATGGATCCGGAAGTTGTGGAGCGTTACCGACAGCTGGCAGGAGAAAATCTGAGATTTGTTGAGAGTGATGAAGATCTGCTGCCGATATTGCCAGAGGCAGATGTCATGCTTTGTGACACATCTTCCATCATGTTCGAATTCATGTTCCTCGACCGCCCCGTAGTGACGTTCAGGACCAAAATGCCTGGTCCCTACCTGATCGACGTGGACCGGGTAGACGGCGTTGAAGCGGCACTGGAAAGGGCGCTGACGTATCCGGAAGAACTGATGGCGGCAACTCGCTCACTCTGTGAGGAACTGCACAGTTACCGGGATGGCAGGTCCAGTTCTCGTGTATTGGATGCGGTAGAGGATTTCCTCGTGAACCAGCAGTCCGGGTTGGAGCGAAAGCCAATGAATCTGGTTCGAAAGCTCAAGGTCAGGCGACGGTTGAGGAAAGAGCTGAAAAAAATGCGAAGGAGTGAATGAATCTGAATGTTTTCGTTGCCAGCACGCCGTTGCAGCTTATCAGTTGTGCTGAAGCCCGTGCCCGATATGCATGTGAGGCCTCATCCTGTCTGCTGATTATCGCCAGGCCTGACAACAAGGTCACCGAAAACCAGATGGCTTTCCTGCTGGAAAGGTTGCGCCTCATCGATATCCAGACAATCTTCTTAAAGAAAAGTACTTTCTATCTGCGCCTGAGATCTGCGTTCCGAAAACTGTCAGCTCACCGGATCGATCGATTGTTCATCGGGAATAAGTCCAGCTGGATTCACGAAGCTTTTTATCTGGGGCTGGCCTGGAAGCAGCTGATCTTCGTTGACGATGGCCTTGCAACCGTCAGGTACTACCATGCAATTCATAGTGAGGGTCTCGCCTCCAGGATCACCGAAGGCAAGCGGAAGCTGCTGGCAAGGCTCGGAGTTGATCTGCAGGGCATTGTTCCTGACAGGGTAAGTTTCTTCACCTGTTTTCCTCTGGAGAGCTCCGGCAAAGTGGGTGTTGAGACTCACGATTTCCCTGTATTTCGTCAGATCTTCCCGCCGCGAACGGAGGGGAAGGAGGGAATTCCTCTCGTGGGATTTATTGGTCAGCCGTTCGGGGGGGAAGACCGTTTAAAGCAAATGCGATCTCAGCTGGCTCATGTGGTCGAACGGCACCCGGATGCTCGGATTGTCTATTTTATGCACCGTAAAGAGCGGCGCCGGGAGCTGGAACAAACTTTGGCGGAATTTCCTGTTGAGCTGAGATCTTCTCCTCGTTGGCCCATTGAAGTTGAGGTGTCGCTGTCCCGGGAGCCATACATAGCTTTCTACAGTTTCACTTCGACAGCCCTGTTTACGCTAAAGAAGATTTTTCCGGAGCTCTCCGTCTATCAGATCGATGATGCGGTTCTAGCGGCAAAACTCCCTTTTTACAGTGAGATCCAGAGCATGTTTCGGGGCATAGGGGTAGAGACAACCCGGCTCTGATGCCGGGGTTGGTTATCGCAGTCGCTATTCGGTGTTCCGGTTGTCTTGCGCCGGGCGACCTAATGTCCACAACCCTGCATATTTGTTGAAGGTCACCTGGGCATAGGTGACCGCCGTCAGGTAGCCGACAGCACCATCCAGAAAGCCGAACCGGATGAAATAGACCTGGATAAAGGTCATCAACCCGCGCAAGGTGGGATAGATCATGGTGCGGGTTCTCTTTCCTCTTCGATGTTTCTCTTGTGAACCGAGCCAGGCGTACTTTGCGCTCTTTTCTAGGGAATGGCCAAAATCCCGGTGAGTGTAATGGGTCAGCCGTCCTCTTAGCGTTCTGGTCTTTCGACCTTCCGGAATCAGGATTCGTTCGTGAACGAGGGCATCGGAGAAACGCACTCCCTCGCGACGAAACAGGCGCAAAGGTGCTCGCCCGCTGCGTCCGAAATCCAGTCGTTTTCCATAGATGGTTACGGCCCAGGGCAGTTTGTAGGCATCCGCATCGGGATCGGCAAGATGATGGTTGATTTCCCGGGCAAGCTCGGGGGTGATCCGCTCGTCCGCATCCAGGGAAAGTACCCAGTCGCCAGTTGCCTTCTCCAGGGCCCGCTGCTTCTGGATTCCGAAACCGGGCCAATCGGTAACTTCGACAATATCGGCGTACTGCTTGGCAATCTCTGCAGTCCGGTCAGTACTGCCGCTATCAAGAACGATGATCTCGTCAGCCACCAGCCGGGCAGATTGCAGGCAGTCGGCGATATGGTCTTCTTCGTTCTTGGCGATGATGGTGGCGGAAACCCGGACATTGCGTTCCCGGTAGCAGGAGGCTCTGAGTTCCGTAAACAGAGCCGAAGCTAACCCGCTGATAACCAAAAGGTAGAAAGTCAGAAAAAGGCTGCGTTCAAATGTTGCCTCGGTCAGCCCGAATAACAGATATCCTGTAGTAACCATCGAACCTGCGACGGCAATGTGTGCGGTCGGCGCATGCATATTAAAAATGTGACGGCCAAATATTGAGAGTGGAATGAATATCAGGAAGGCCCAGCTCAGGATCCCCGGAATACCTCTGGTTGCTGCGGCACCTAGAATGTCATTGTGGGCATGTCCGGTGCAACAAAGGCTAACGACGGGGGTAATCTCTCCTGCTGCCAGTGCGGCTTCAGCACCTCGCGTATAGCCACCAAGTCCAGTCCCGGTAAACGGTTCTGTTCGGAAGATGTCCCACGCGAGTTCCCATACCTCAATTCGGATTTCCATAGATCTGTCAAAGCTTCCTGCAGCCACGAGGTTTTCAACCGACTGGGACATTCTTTCACTATTTGTTGTTGCGGCAACAGCGATGACCAAAATTGCAATTGCACCTGCAATCCGGAGTTTTTTAGAAAGCAGGGGCAGCAAAAGCAGTAAAAGAGCCGGAAGAGCTACCAGATTACTTCGTGTTTCCGAGAACATTGATAAAACTACCGCGGCCACACCAATGCAGGACAGCAGGATGGCGAGCATATGCTGTTTGTTTCGGGCAAAGAATAGTCCTCCGGTAAGAGTGAGCATGCCTCCGAGCAGGGCGATGTTGCCAAAGCTGATGGGGTTTACACCTCCGCCGAACCGAGTGGCAAGAAGTTTCTCCAAGGTGCCGCTGCCTGCTACCAGGGGTACCAGGAACAGAATAATCACTGATATGGAGATCAGTGCGAGACTGGTGAATATCCCGCGAGCCCTGACCCCGGAGTACGAGATGGCTATGAGCAATGGCCAGAACAATATCAGCCGGGCATGTGTTCCAAGGTTCTTCCCTCCCTCATAACTGAATCCTTCGAAGACCCATGAGCAGAAACTCACCAGCACGAAAAACCAGAATGCAAAATGCATCAGTCTGAGCTCTTTCGGTACTATCCAACCATGTTGCACCAGAGATTTGCGAGCGATCAGTATGATTCCTGCGAGGGCTAGCAGTGCAGTTGCACCGGCCAGGATGCTCGAAGAAAAAAGGGCGCCACCCAAGCCTATCATCAACAGGGTAGAGAGAATGGCTTGAACTCGGTGCATCATTCGGGATTCCATCAAATTTATTAAGCGGGGACCATTTTTCCAGAGGATAAAAGCTAACAGACACGGTCCGGATAGTATGGATTGATTTCTCCCGGCGGCCGATGCCTTAGGCGCTTGTACTCCCACTGATACTGAGCGGGCGCCATGCGGACCACTTTCTCCACTGACTGATTGAGTGCGGTTGCCGCAACCACTGGGTCGTCGTCACCGTTACCTGATACGGCTTCCGTAACAATTATTCGGAAGCCTTTTTTGTCGGGCAGGCGCTCAGCAAAGGTGACTAGCACATTGGCACCAGTTTTTTGAATGAGCTTGTTTACTAGCGTCATGGTGCGCACTTCCATGCCGAAGAACGGGGCATAGGCATTGGTTTTGCCTCGAGGCGATTGATCCGGAAGAATGCCGGCTACGCCACCTTCTTTGAGTATGCCCATAAGGCGCATGAGCCCTTTGCGGTCTCCGCGTACCAGCTCCGAACCCAGGCGGCCACGTACACGGATCATGTATTCTTCAAATTCTTTGATATTCGGAGGGCTGTAAAGTGCTGCCATTTTGTAGCGGGAGGAGAAAAACAGTCCCGTAAGTTCCCAATTGCCGAGGTGTGGTGCCAGAAGAATCAAGCCCTTACCGGATGCAAGTGCCCGATCGACCAGCTCCAATCCTTTGGTTTCGCGGATCAGCCCCAGGCACTTATCCACGGGCCACTCCCACATCAGGGGGATTTCCGCTGCTGTCATGCCGGTATGTGCCATGGAGTCCTTTGATAACTCGCGCTGTTGCTCCGACGATAGCTCCGGCAAACAGATCCGGATATTGGTGTCGGTCACTTTTCGCGATTTCCCACGTAACTTCCAGGCAAGCAGTCCAAGCCACTTGCCAATAAACTGGGCCAGGCCCAAAGGCAGCGAGCCGGCAATTCGCAACAAACCGGCAATCAGAAAATACTTAAGCTTGCTCATGATCGGCCGTAAACGTCCTCATAGCGCACGATGTCGTCTTCGCCCAGATACGAGCCAGACTGAACTTCAATCAGCTCCAGATCAATCACTCCAGGATTCTCCAGGGAGTGAACCTGGCCAACCGGGATGTAAGTGGACTGGTTCTCTGTCACCAGATAGGTTTTTTCACCATTGGTGACCCTGGCAGTGCCGCTCACTACAATCCAATGCTCAGCGCGGTGGTGGTGCATCTGCACGGAAAGCTTGGCGCCGGGCTTTACGGTAATCCGTTTGACCTGGTAACGGTTGCCGTTATCGATGGAGTCGTACACTCCCCACGGGCGGTAGACTTCCCGGTGGTTCATGTGTTCGTGCCGGCCATCGTTCTTGATGGCTTCCACGATTTTCTTCACATCCTGAACCTGGTCTTTGTGGGCAACCAGCAGGGCGTCTTTGGTTTCGATGATCACCAGGTCTTTTACGCCCACGGTCGCCACCAGGCGGTTGTCTGCTCGCACCAGAGTGCTTTCAGTGTTGTGGGCGATCACGTCGCCGGAGAAACAGTTGCCGTTGGCGTCTTTTTCGCTGACTTCCCACAGGGCAGACCAGGAACCGATATCGCTCCAGCCTGCGTCCAGAGCTACCACGGCAGCGTTGTCGGTTTTTTCCATTACCGCATAGTCGATGGAGTCTTCCGGGCATTCGGCGAATACACTCTCGTTCACACGGGTGAAGTGCAGGTCTTCACTGGCATCGTCCAGCGCAGCCTGGCAGATAGCCAGGATATCCGGGCGGTGTTTTTGCAATTCCTTCAGGTAGGTGCGGGCACCGAACAGGAACATACCGCTGTTCCACAGATAGTCGCCGGAGGCCAGGTAGCCTTCGGCAGTTTTCTGGTCAGGTTTTTCCACAAACCGACTCACACTGAAGCTGTCTTCGGCCAGCTCCGGCCCTTGCTGGATATAGCCATAACCCGTTTCCGCATGGCCCGGCACAATACCGAAGGTCACCAGCTTGCCCTGCCGGGCCAGGGGAATAGCCTTCTGGATGCCATTCTGGAAAGCTGCGGTGTCTTTGATCAGGTGGTCGGCAGCCAAAACCAGCATCAGCGGGTCCTGGCCTTCGTCGATGTTCTTCACCAGCTGCAGGGCGGCCAGGGCAATGGCCGGGGCGGTGTTACGGCCACAGGGTTCCAGGATAATGCGGGCATCTTTATAGCCGGACTGGCGCATTTGTTCGGCCGCCAGAAAACGGTGATCTTCGTTGCAGATCAGCAGAGGATCGGCTGATTCCATGCCGTCCAGCCGGGCCACTGTGAGTTGCAGCATGGACAGGCGCTCGTCCGTCAGTTTCAGGAACTGTTTCGGGTTCAGTTGCCTGGACAGAGGCCAAAGGCGTGAGCCGGTGCCTCCGGCCATAATGACGGGGTGAATCATGTGCGCACTCCGGATTGTGAACGTTGCCAGTTTTGCAGATAAAAGTGCCCGACATCTTACCATGGGGCGCGGCTTGGTTTTATCTTAAGCGTTGGAAATCTTCCCAGGATAAACCTCGATTATCTTGCTCCCAAGCCAATCTTGTATGGAACCGGGCAATTTTTCTGGTGATGTAACGGTCGCTCCAACCGGGCACCCCTGCCAAAGCCTGTGGAATGGTCGGCGCACCGAGGCCATCTACCAGAAAGAGCTCCGATTGGCCGGAGCGGTCGGTGACGACCAGGTTGTGGGGCAGAAGGTTGCGCGTGAGAATATGGGTATCTGCCAGCCAGGCTTCAAACCGGCTGATTGCTTCCTGAAGCTCAGGAGTTACCTTGTTGCCACGAATCAGTGATTCCAGCGTCGGGGCTACGGAACCGTCAGCGCATCGAATAATCTCGCTCTCATTGGCGGTGCCCAACGTGGTTTCAACACTGCCGTAGAATCGGGGTAGGTGAGACCACACGATGCTTTCTTTGCTCACCCGCAGTAACTGGCGGATTGCCGGTTGCGTATGGGCTTTCAGCTCCTGGACGTTATCGTTCAGTCGTGCTGTACCGAGAACTCGTTTTACCGGAGATTGACGGCGATAACGGGCTTTGATGTTCTCTGGCCGGATAACCTTCACACACCTGTCCGGGTTGTTCGGGTGTTGGAAGCAGTAGCGGTTATAGCCCTGAGCAAACGGCTTACAGTTGTTAAGATTCAGAGTGACCATTCTGATGCAACGTTGGTGATTTAATGTGCGTATTATGCATGCTTGGCTTGGGCATGTGGTTCGAACAGGAAAAATCTTATGAAAAGGGCGGTAGCTTATGGTGATTGCAATACTGAGGGGCTGAAAGATACCCCGGTAAAGCTTTGGCCGGAAATCGTCTGCGATACCCTGTCCCTGCAGCTCAAAAACTGCGGGCATACCATGAGCACAACCCGCGAGCTGTTGTTTTACAACGAGGATTATCCGGCTTCAAACTATTCAGTAGCCTTTATTCAATACGGATTGGTCGACTCCTGGCTGACCTTCAAAGGGGCACCCTACGTACTTTATTATCCGGATAGCCTCCGGCGAAAGATTGCCAGGAAGATAGTGAAAAAGTTCAAGAAGTGGGCACGCAAGTGGCAGATTCAGGACAGGTTTGGAGCGGTGGAACAGGTTCCCCTGCCGGAATATGTCCACAATATTCAGAAAGTAGTCAGCTCGGCTCCGGATACAGTGTTTGTGCTGGTGGCGACTTCTCCCAATCTCGACGAGCCTCGTAACCCCCGAATCAAACAGTACAACGATGCTTTGCGCCAAATCGCTGAGGATAGATCGAATGCAGTTTACGCGGATGCGTACGAGGATCTTTGGTCTGCCCGGTGTAGAGCGCTGATGGATGATGGAACGCATCTTTCCGCATTCGGGCACGAGTTGGTCGCAGCGCGGGTTATGGCGGGGTTAAAACAGTCATCCTTCAGGCCTGATACGCCGCAACCGTAGATCCGGCCATTGCGCCGGATGTCAGGTGTGTGTTCGCGTACCGGAAGAGCTCTTCCTGACCCTCCCTCAATGCATCGATATTCTCGATGGCGCTGGATAGAAGTTCCGCGATGGCTTCGGTGGTGTTGTCGCTTGCAAGAGCGGTATCTGGTAGCAGTTCCCTGCACCCTGACACTGGGGTTGAGATTACAGGGCAGCCAGCCACAAGCGCTTCTGCCAGGATGTACGGGAAACCTTCGCGTTCAGAACTTATCACCAGAAGATCTGCGCTCTGAAGGATGCTCCCGATATCGGTATGGAAGCCTGCGAGGGTTACTGAGTTGATGAGTCCATGTGATTTCACCAGCTCGTTCAGCTGCCCTTTGAGGCTTCCGTCCCCAAAGATTGTCAGGTGTGCCTCAGGAGTGATGTAGCAGACTCTCTCCCAGGCCTGGATGAGTTTGCCGAATCCCTTTACTGGCTCGAGTCGTCCTGCAGCAACAACCTTGATGAAGCCCTTGAGGGGAAAAGTGACCGGGGAGCTGTCCGGTTGTTTTACCCCGTTGTAGATCAGATACTTTCTGGGATGCTGAATCTGGTTGTAGATCGCCTGGCTCACCGCAATGACTTTATCGAGTGAATCAAACACGCGGACGCTGGATTTGGTGCCGTGAATTGTGCCGATCGTTTGCCAGTAAGGCTGTTTTGTTTGTGCGGCCAGGGTGGCTGCCTTATTGCCATGGGCATGCACGATGGTTGGGCGGATATGCTGCAACGTGCGCCGGAGCTTCCAGCGAAGCCATGGGTTTCTTCGCCCCAGGGTCATAGGGCAGGGGTGAAAGCGGACTGGCTCAGGGAACTTGTCCTGATAGTTGCTATGGGCCAGAACGTGGACGTCATGCCCCAGTTCCACAAGCTCTTGTGCAAGTTCGGTGCAGTGTTTTTCCATGCCGCCCCAGCCGCTACCGGGCGTAGCCAGCAACAATGCGATTCTCAACTTGGGCGCTCCCGAAGAGCCTTCTCATAAACCCCCAAAGTCCCCTCCGTCTGCGCCCGCAACAAAAACCGCTCCGGCAACTCAATCTCCGGCCGGGGCTTATCCAGCAGGCCCAGCACCGCACTGGCGAAAGCCCCTGTATCATCCGGCGTAACCAGTCCCTCGCGGAAACAGGCCTGCAGGGTTTCAGCCGCGCCGCCCCGGTTGTAAGCCACCACCGGTGTGCCGGACGCCAGGGCTTCGGTTACTGTCCGCCCGAACGGCTCAGGCTTGGTGGACATATGGCACACCACATCGGCCAGCAGGTACAGGTTGGTCATGTCGTTGCGCTGGCCAAGGAAAGTCACTTTGTCGGTCAGCTGCAGCCGGCTCCGTTCTTTTTCCAGTTCCTGAAGGAAGCGCTCCTTACCGGGCTCTGCGCCGCCAACGATGATGCCGTGACAGTCCGGCCGTTGGCGTACGATTCTGGCCATGGCTTCCATGAAATGCAGCTGGCCTTTCCAGCGGGAAATCCGGCCGGGCATCATGATGATCTTCTTGCCAGCCAGTTGTGGAAACCGCGATAGCAGGATATCAAGCCACTGGTCGTTGATGGCGCGGTTGCGGAAGGCGTCAATGTCTACGCCGCGCTGGATTACTGTCAGTTTGTTTTCCGGAACAGGAAAGTTTTCCAGTATGTAGTCCCGGACACAATTGGAAACCGCTATCACCTGGTCTGCCCTGGCCATGATGGCGCTGTACGGATTGACGGAATACATGCCGTGGAAGGTTGAGACTATGGCCGGGTGTTCGTTCCGTGGCAGTGTTTTCAGGGCCAAGTGAATAATCCATGCGGGCATCCTGGAGCGCACGTGCACAATATCCGGCTTGAGCTCTTGCAGCAGTTTGCGCATCGGCAAAACCTGCCCGAACGAGGCGGGTGTTTTACGGTGAATGGGCATGTGGATATGAGTCGAGCCCTGGCCGCGAACCTGTTCGGCCATTGGTCCACCGTTGGAGACTACGAATGACTGGTGGCCGCGTTTAACCAGTTCTGCCGCAAACTCTACGGTGCCACGTTCCACGCCGCCGCTGTACAAGGCGGGTAAGGCCTGCAGTATTTTCACGGTCGTTGCTCCTTGTTTTGTCCGGACTGGAGAAGGCGGGGAAAGCGCTCGATGATCCAGCGCGCTGCCTTGTCGGCCTCCCATAGCCTCGGGTGTTGTGGCCGGTGTTCTGCCATTACGCTGGCATGGTCGCTCCAGTGGGCGACCAGCCCCAGCCGGGCTAAGCGGCTAATGCCATTAACCACCCGGCTGCTAGCCCGGGGGGGCAGGTCGAAAATGCCGGTAGGAACGCCAGAGGTGGCGGCTTCACACACCATGGACATGCTGTCTGGCGTTACCCAGACAGCCCGGGAGGTTGCCAGTTGGTGCTTCAGCCAGTCGTCGTAGGTCTGGCTGTGGTGAACAACCAAGATGTTTTCGTTTTGAAGTTCCGTCAGTCGCCGGTAAAGAGCCTCCGGTGTGCGCCGGGAATCGCTGATGGTCCAGTGCCACCGGGGGTATCGGGCAATCAGGTCGCTGATCTGCGAGGTGACGGTGTCGTTGTTCCAGTCAAAGTGCTCCGAGGGACCGCCAACGAGTATGAGTGCGTTCGGTGAGCTGGTCAGTTCGGCCAGTGGCGTGATTGCGTTGATGACGCCCTCCGTGTTCAGTACGGTTTTGGAGGCCTTTACGTCGTCGTGGGCTGGAATGATGGCACCATCCACCCAGTTAAGGAGAAAGCCTGGCTTCATCAGCACCAGTGTTCTTGCCCTGCGGTACCGGCGCAGGGCCAGTAGCAGCCGGTGAGTGCCGGAACCTGCCGCAACAATCAGGTCAGGTTGGGGCAAGGCCTTGTCCAGAGTGGGAGCGAGCCCCAGCAAAGCCCGCCAGAGCGGCACGGGGTAATCCGCGGCGTTTAACCAATACAGCTTTGCACCCGTTAGTGCGCGCAAACGCCCGGCAAGGCCTCGCAACTGGTTGCGGTGGCCGGGTTTGTTGTCGGTAATCAGCCAGATGACCGGCGCCTGCGCATCGTCTTCCAAGGGGCTAGCCTTTTTTCTTGCGTTTGCGGCCGTAGAAGCCGGGGTCGTCTTTGTCCGGCCGGGTCTTAAAACGGCGGTGCATCCAAAGGTACTGATCCGGCGCCTTGCGGATTTCCTGTTCGATGATGGCGTTGATGCGGGTAGCATCTTGCAGGTCATCGCCGGTCGGGAAATTTTCCAGCGCCGGCTGGAAATAGATGTCGTAGCCCGGTTTGTCTTCGCGGCGGAAGTGGCTGAACGGCACTACCTTGCATTTGCTGCGCTCCACGATCCGGGACGTGGCGGTAATGCTGCCGGCCGGAATGCCGAAGAAAGGGGCAAAAACGATGTCTTTGCGGCCGTAATCCTGGTCGGTGGCGTACCACACTGCGTGGTTCTGCTTCAGGCATTTGAACAGGCCTCGCAGGTCCTTGGCGCCCAGCACCGTGCCATAGCGCCGGCCCCGGGCACGGGTCATCACTGCGTTCATCAGCGGGTTGTTGTGGTCCCGCTGCATCACGTCCGCTTCAATAAACTCGGTAACCAGGCTGCCCCCCAGGTCCAGCGTGCTGTAATGGCCGCCCAGAAGCAGCACGCCGTGGCCGCCTTCCAGCGCTTTCTCGAGATGCTCCACGCCATGCACCTGCGTAATGCCGGTGAGTTTTGCCGGGTTTCGGAACCAGGCAATGCCCAGTTCCATCACGCCAATTCCGTTGGCGATAAAGGCATTGCGCACCAGTGCGTCCTGTTGGTGCTTGTTCAGCTCCGGAAAGCAAAGGCGGATGTTGGTCTCGGTAATATGCCGACGGCTTTTAGCCAGCTTCCAGGCGGCCAGGCCGATCACCTTGCCCAGCCACCATTGAAAGCGGATAGGTAACTGCGCAGCCAGCCACATCACCGCAATGCCCAGCCAGGTTGGCCACCAGCGGGGATGGCGGTAAGCTGAGTAATCGGTGTTTCTGGGGAGTTTGCGGTACTTCTTTTTCAAAATCGTGAATCCTGCATCGACAAACGTTTTACCGGGGGGCAAGATGCCCGTCCACAGCAAATTTATCCCTATGATAACGCACTGTTTTGCCGGGAGTCCTGCGTGTTCCAGTTTATCTATTCCCTGCTGATCCGGCTCGCCCTGCCGTTTATCCTTGTCCGGCTCTGGTGGCAGGGCCGCAAGGCGCCGGCGTTGCGGCAAGACTGGCAACATCGCCTTGGGCTGGTGCCGCAAATGCAGGGCCCGGTGATTTGGGTGCACGCGGTTTCGGTGGGAGAAACCATTGCCGCCGGCCCCATGGTCCGGCGCCTGCTGGCCCGTAACCTGGGTGCGACCATCCTGATGACTGCCATGACTGATACCGGGCTGGCCCAGGCCCGGAAGATGTTTGGTGACAGGGTAGCCTATGCCTACGCCCCTTACGACACGCCCGGGGCTATTCGGCGCTTCCTGAACCGGGTTAACCCCCGCATCCTGGTGATCATGGAAACGGAAATCTGGCCCAATATGATCCGCCAGTGCCGACACCGTCATGTGCCTGTTTTTCTGATCAATGCCCGTCTGTCTGAACGATCTGCCCGGGGGTATGAACGGGTTCGGGGCGTGGCAGCACCTATTATCAAAAGCATCAGCTGGGTGGCTGCGCAAGCCGAAAAAGACGCAGAGCGGTTTCGCCGCATCGGAGTGGCTCCGGGTAATGTTGAGGTCACCGGCAGTGTAAAATTCGATGCGGATATTCCTGATGATGTCCGTGCGGCCTCTGTCAGCTTCCGAAAATCCCTGGGTGAGCGCCCCGTTTGGATTGCCGGCAGCACCCACACCGGAGAAGACGAGCAATTGCTGGCGGCTCATCGCCAGATTCTGGCTCAGCACGCCGATGCCTTACTCATCATTGTGCCCCGGCATCCGGAGCGGTTTGATTCGGTAGCTGAGATGACTCAAGGCGAGGGCTTTTCCGTGGTTCGCCGGTCAACAGGAGCATCTCCCGCTGGTGCGGAGGTGTATCTTGGCGACACCATGGGAGAGCTGATGATGCTTTACGGAGCCAGTGACCTCGCCTTCGTGGGCGGCTCACTGATCGAGCGGGGAGGGCACAATCCGCTGGAGCCTGCGGCCTGGGGCATTCCGGTATTCTCCGGCACTCATGTGTTTAATTTCGAGACAATTTATCAGCGCTTACTGGATGATCAGGGTGTCCAGCTGGTCGAAAATGCGGATGAGCTGGCGCGGGCGATCTGTTCACTGATAGACGACCCGGAGGCGCTGAAGGCATACGGTGAGCGGGCTCTGGCGGTAGTCAACAAGAACCGGGGTGCGCTGGATAAGGTCGTGGAGGGTATTACGGAGCGGTTGTAACTCCGGGTGCCGCACTGGCACCCGGAATATTCTGCAAGCTGCCCGACTTACTGCACCGGATCGTCCAGTGTCTTTCCTTCTTCGGCCAGGGCTTCAATGCCCCGTGCGCCTTCGCTGAGCCAGTTGTTCAGGTCAATCAGATCCTGCGGGCTCAGGGTGCCTGCCGCCTGCTTCAGTTGCAGGGTGTTGATCACGTAGTCATAGCGGGCGTTGGCGTAATCCCGCAGCGCCACGTAGTACGCACGTTCTGCATCCAGCACTTCCACAATGTTCCGGGTACCTACATCATAGCCGGCGCGGGTTGCATCCAGTGCACTGCGGCGGGAGATGATGGTCTGCTCAAGGGCAGAGGCTGTCTCCACGTTGTTGTTCACGGTCAGGAACAGGCTGCGGGTGTTCACCTGTACATCCCGGCGCGTGGTGTTCAGGTCCTGCTCGGCCACGGTGACCAGTGAGCGCTGTTGGCGCACGCCGGCCTGGGTGCCGCCGCCCGTGTAGAGCGGGATGGTCAGTGACAGTGAGGCAACGGACTGGCTGCGCTCCTGCTGGGTAAAAAGGGCGTTCTCCAGACTGGTTTCCTGGTAGGAGGCGCTCAGCTCAAGGGTTGGCAAATGACCGGACTTTGCCGCTTTCAGGCTGGCTTCGCTGGCATTGAGTTGCCTCAGGGCCGCCTGAATAGACCAGTTTTGCTCCACCGCGGTTGCTTCCCACGAAGTCGGATCCATGGGCTCCGGGCGCCCGAGCGGAAAATTCTGCCTGAGATTTTCCATGGCGTCCGGATATTCTCCGGTTAACCGGGCCAGTTGTTCCCTGGCCACATTCAGGTCGTTGTCGGCGGCGATGCGCTGGCTCCTGGCATCGTCGTAGCTGGCACGCGCTTCATAGACTTCGGTGACGGCAATGAGCCCCACGTCAAACCGTTCCCGGGCCTGTTCGTACTGGCGCTGGATGGCCGTTTCAGTCGCTTTTGCGGTTGTGACGGTGTCCTTGGCGCGCAGGACATCGAAGTAGGCGGTTGCCACATCCAGAATCAGTTGTTGCTGGGCCAGGTTGTACTGGGCCTCGGCCGCCTCGGCCTGGAACTGGCTGGCTTCGTAGCTGAACCAGTCTTGAGCCCGGAACAGTGGCTGGGTCAGCTCGACGCCGTAGCGGTAGGTTCGATAACTGTCTCCCGCGAAGAGTTGCCGCGTCAGCTCATCGGCGTTTGCCCCCCCGGGTATATTCCTGGGCTTGAAACGTGTGTAGCTTGCTGACCCAACCGCCGAGATTTTGGGCAGCAGGGCGCTCTTGCTGACATCGCTGGTTGCCTGCTGGGCCTGGAACTGTGCCATGGCAGAGGCAATGCCGGAGTCATAAGACAGGGCTTTCTCGTAGGTTTCCATCAGATCCAGAGCAAGCGCAGGCTGGGCTGCGAGCAGGGTGATCAATCCTGGAAGTAAACGTTTTTTCATTGGTTCTCCTGAAATACTGACTCCGGGAATCTGCCCGGCAACGACCCAAAGGTATTGGTTGGCCATTATGGACAATAATCGTTCCCGTCTCTAGACTTGCTAAGTCCACGTATTTTGTGGACAAACGAATTCAGAATCGCGTCTTGACGGGGTGCTGATTCGCCATAAACTGGCGATCGGCTGAGATTGCAACGCAGAACCCGCGACCTGATCCGAATAATACCGGCGTAGGGATTAAGGCCAGATGAACCGCGACACCATGCCTGTAGGGCTATTTGTCGCAACTCCGTCATACGCGACCCGATACCACAAGACCATCCGGGAGCAGATCATGACGGACTTACCAGCATACCTCAGCGACTCCGCAAAAGTAGACTCCGCAGCAATCAAACCATTACCAAGCTCACGAAAAATATACGTGCAGGGTAGCCGAGCCGATCTGCGCGTGCCTATGCGGGAAATTACTGTGGGCGACACCCCCACTGAAATGGGTGGCGAAAAGAACCCGCCCGTGGTGGTATACGATACCTCTGGGCCCTACACAGACCCGGAAGCCACCATTGATCTCCGCAAGGGCCTGCCGCCGGTTCGCGCCGCCTGGATTGCCGAGCGGGGCGATGTACAGCAACTGGACGGCTACACCTCCGAATTCACCCGCCGCCGCATGAAAGACCCGCAGCTTGACCCCCTGCGGTTTATGGACGAGCGCAAGCCACTGCGCGCCAAGCCCGGCAGAAACGTATCCCAGATGCACTATGCTCGCCAGGGCATCATTACGCCGGAGATGGAATACGTTGCCATTCGGGAAAATATGAAGCTGCAGGAGGCCCGGGCCAACGGCTTGCTGGCGGACCAGCACCCCGGCCAGTCCTTCGGTGCCAACCTGCCGCCGGAGATCACCCCCGAGTTTGTTCGGGATGAAGTGGCCCGGGGCCGTGCGATTATTCCCGCCAACATCAACCATCCGGAAACCGAACCGATGATCATCGGTCGCAACTTCCTGGTGAAAATCAACGGCAACATCGGCAACTCGGCGGTGACCTCGTCCATCGAAGACGAAGTAGAAAAACTGACCTGGGGTATCCGCTGGGGTTCCGACACGGTGATGGACCTGTCCACCGGCAAGAACATCCACGAAACCCGCGAGTGGATCATCCGCAACTCCCCGGTTCCCATCGGCACCGTGCCTATCTATCAGGCGCTGGAAAAGGTGGGCGGCGTTGCGGAAGACCTGACCTGGGAAATCTTCCGGGACACCCTGATCGAACAAGCCGAGCAAGGCGTGGATTACTTCACCATCCACGCGGGTGTTCGTTTACACCACGTGCCCCTCACAGCCAAACGCACCACCGGCATCGTTTCCCGGGGTGGCTCCATCATGGCCAAGTGGTGTCTGGCGCACCACAAGGAAAGCTTCTTGTATGAGCACTTCGAAGACATCTGCGAAATCATGAAGGCCTACGATGTCTCCTTCAGCCTCGGTGACGGCCTGCGCCCGGGTTCCATTGCCGATGCCAACGACGCGGCACAATTTGGCGAGCTGGAAACCCTGGGAGAGCTCACCAAGATTGCCTGGAAGCACGATGTTCAGTGCATGATCGAAGGCCCTGGCCACGTGCCCATGCACCTGATCAAGGAGAACATGGACAAGCAACTGGAATGCTGCGATGAAGCCCCGTTCTACACCCTCGGCCCGCTGACCACGGATATTGCCCCGGGCTATGACCACATCACCTCCGGCATCGGCGCGGCGATGATCGGCTGGTATGGCTGCGCCATGCTTTGCTACGTCACCCCGAAAGAGCATCTGGGCCTGCCCAACAAAGACGACGTGAAAACCGGCATCATCACCTACAAAATCGCCGCCCACGCTGCCGATCTCGCCAAAGGCCACCCAGGCGCCCAGATCCGCGATAACGCCCTGTCCAAGGCCCGCTTCGAGTTCCGCTGGGAAGACCAGTTCAACCTCGGCCTGGACCCGGACACCGCCCGCGCCTACCACGACGAAACCCTGCCAAAGGAATCCGCCAAAGTGGCCCACTTCTGCTCCATGTGCGGGCCGAAGTTCTGTTCCATGAAGATTTCACAGGAAGTGAGGGATTACGCAGCAGAACAGGGCATTGACGAAGTTTCGGCGATTGACGCCGGCATGGAGGCCAAGTCTCGGGAGTTCGTGGAGTCTGGCTCCAAACTTTACGACAAGGTTTGAGGTTGGAGTTTGTGAGCACCTAGCCTTTTGGTTGGGTGCTTAGAGCCATGGATGGCGGAGCAGAAGCGCCACATGGACGTGCCGCAAGGAGCGGTTTTTGGAAAGGACGTCCCAAGGACCGCCAAACTTCGGGCTAGAAGGCTGGGGCCGTAACTTGCAGCTTCACCATCATTACCGCTATCGTTCCAAGCCGAACACCAAACCGGAAACCCGAATGCCGAAACCGTTCCAGTTCAACGCCAGCGACGTCAAAATCGAAAAACGCGAAACCGTCTTTCAGGGCTTCTTTCGCATGGACAAACTCTGGCTGACCCACCCGCGCTTTGACGGCCGCGACATGCCCACCTTCACCCGCGAACTCTTCATCCGCGGCGACGCCACCTGCGTGCTCCCCTACGACCCGCAAAGGGATGAAGTCGTACTGCTGGAACAATTCCGCCTCGGGGCCCTGGGCCGCAACCAATCCCCCTGGTTGCTGGAGCTCGTAGCCGGAATGAACGAAGAGGGCGAAAGCCCGGAAGACGTGGCGCAGAGGGAAGGGCAGGAAGAGGCCGGGTTAAGTTTCAGCCGGCTGGACAAGATCTGTGATTACCTGGTTTCCCCCGGCGGCACCACTGAGATGATCCACCTGTACTGTGGCCAGGTCAGCACTGCCGAAGCCGGTGGTATTTTCGGTGTGGAGCATGAACACGAAGACATTCTCAGCCACGTGGTCAGCGCCGACGAGTGCTTCGCCATGATTGCCGATGGCCGCATTAACAATGCCGCTGCGATCATTGCTATCCAGTGGCTACAGCTGAACCGCGACAGGCTGCGCCCGGAGTGGTTGGCATGACTGAGTGGGTGAAGCGTCCCAAGTCCTATGTGCCGGATTTGCGCCAGCTGGGTGCGTTGTGTGATGGCAACTATCAGCGGCTCCGCAGACTGCGGCAGCTGGAATCCGATGGCAAGCCGGTGTGCGAGTTTGAATTGCACCGGGAGAACCAGTACCTGGGGCGAGTGCGGATTGAAGTGCTGCAAACGGCAAAGTTCACCGAAACCCTGTTGCTGGAGCAGGTTCATAACAGCGGCCGCTGGCTGAATAATCCACAGATGACCGTGCGTGTCTACCACGATGCAATGATGGCGGAAGTCATCAGTTGCTACCGGCAGCGCCAGATCGCGCCGGTGAACGATTACCCGAACCGTTTTATGCATCACCCCGATGAAAAGGTTCAGGTGAATGGTTTCCTGGCCGACTGGCTGGATTACTGTTTGCGCTTCGGGCACCTGCCCATGGAGAAGACCGTCTGGTCGGCGGGTGAGGGGATCGACTAGACCGCGTCTCACTCTGCCTGTGGTGAAGTTGTCAAAAACTGCAAAAATTTTGTGTCTGCGGGCCAGAATGTGAACAATCTACGATTTCACATTAATCAAAAGGAACCCGGCCATCGTACACTCGTTGTAACTTCAACCGTTTGCCCCGAACAGAACAGGTCCTGAATGTCTGACCCCAAATCTGCCCGCCCGCTAAAAGTCTTACAGCTGACAGACCCGCACCTGATGGCACGGGAAGATGGTGCCCTGCTGGGGGTGAACACCCGCGAAAGCCTGTCGGCCGTCATTGAAGAGGCTCTGCGCAGCCATGGCCAGCCGGACCTGGTGCTGGCCACCGGCGATATCAGCCAGGACGCTTCCGTGGCTTCCTACCATTATTTCGGGCAGAAACTGGAGGTTTTCCAGTGCCCGTCTGCATGGATTGCCGGCAATCACGATGACTCAGCCACCATGTACGCCGTTGCGGATGAATTCGACGCCCGGCGCCGGCAGTTTGTGCTGGGGGGCTGGCACTTCGTTATGCTGGATTCCTCCGTTCACGGGAAAGTGTATGGAGAACTTTCGGCGGACGAATTGGCGTTCCTGGATCAAACCCTGTCGGAACACTCGGGCTTGCCCGCCATGGTTTGCCTGCACCATCACCCCGTCGATATCGGCTCGGACTGGATGAACCAGATAGGCCTCAAAAACCGTGAGGCTTTCTGGCAGGTGATCGACCGGCACACCAGCGTCAGAGGCGTGCTCTGGGGGCACATTCATCAGGAGCTTCAGCAGCAGCGCAACGGCGTGCAGCTAATGGCCTCTCCGTCGACCTGTATTCAGTTTGCGCGAGGTTCCACTGATTTTGCGGTAGAACCGCTAGCCCCGGGCTACCGTTGGTTTGAGCTCGATCCTTCCGGCAACATCACCACAAAAGTCTGCCGCGCAGAGCAATTCCGGTTCAACCTGGATGAAGGTAGCGCCGGCTACTAGCCGATCAAGATGTCCCTATATATTCCCAATGGCTGACCTGCACGCCGGTTTGTAACATATAGGGACAAAACTGTGCGCGAGTGTCAGGCCCGCAGTGCTTGCGCAGCCGCCACCATCGTCTCCAGGGCCGGGGTTACTTCCTCCCACTTGCGGGTTTTCAATCCGCAATCCGGGTTAATCCACAGCCGCTCTGCCGGGATGCGCTCTGCCGCCAGGGTCATCAGGTTGATGATGTGGTCCTTGTCCGGAATGTTGGGCGAGTGGATGTCATACACGCCCGGCCCGATATCGTTCGGGTATTCAAAGTTCCGGAAGGCATCCAGCAGTTCCATATCTGACCGCGAGGTTTCAATGGTGATCACATCGGCATCCATGCGGGCGATGGCTTCGATGATGTCGTTGAACTCCGAATAGCACATATGGGTGTGGATCTGGGTGCCGTCTTCCACGCCATTGGCAGCGATGCGGAAGCTGTTGATGGCCCAGTCCAGGTAGTTTGCCCAGTCTGACTGCCGCAACGGCAGGCCTTCGCGCAGGGCGGCTTCGTCGATCTGGATGATATTCACGCCGGCTTTCTCCAGATCCTGCACTTCCTCGCGAATGGCCAGGGCCAGTTGCAGGCAGGAGTCTTTTCTTGGCTGATCGTCCCGCACGAAGGACCAGTTCAGAATGGTCACCGGGCCGGTCAGCATACCCTTCACCGGTTTGTCGGTGAGAGACTGGGCGTAGCGGATCCAGTCCACAGTCATTGCCCTGGGCCGGCGAATATCGCCAAACAGAATGGGCGGTTTCACGCAGCGGGAGCCATAGGACTGTACCCAGCCGAAGCGCGTAAAGGCGTAGCCGTCGAGCTGTTCACCGAAGTATTCCACCATGTCGTTGCGCTCGGGTTCGCCGTGCACCAACACATCCAGCCCCAGTTTTTCCTGCGCTTCGATGCAACGGGCGATTTCTGCCTGCATTTGCTCGGTGTATTGGGTGCCGCTCAGCTCGCCTTTGCGGAACTGCAGGCGGGCCTGGCGGATTTCCGGGGTTTGCGGGAAGGAGCCAATGGTGGTGGTCGGGAATGCCGGCAGGCTAAGAATTTGCCGTTGTTTGGCGATTCGCTGGGGGTAGGGGCTTTGGCGATTACCCAGCTCTGGCGTTACCGCAGCAACGGCTTTTTGAACTGCAGGGTTGGTTACCCGGCTGGATCTGCGGCGGCTTTCGATGGCGATACGGTTTTCAGCCAGTTCGCTGCGCACGGCGGTGCGACCTTCGTTAAGTGCTTTTGCAAGCGTTTGCAGCTCATCGAGTTTCTGCACTGCAAAGGCCAGCCAGCTACGGATTTCGGTATCCAGCTCCTGCTCACGGGCCAGGTCGACCGGCACGTGCAGCAGTGAACAGGAGGGCGCCAGCCACAGGCGCTCGCCCAGCTTTTCGTTCAGTGGTTCGAGCCAGTCCAGAATATTGTTCAGGTCGGATTTCCAGATGTTGCGGCCATTGATCACGCCCAGCGAGAGAATCTTGTGGCTCGGCAGCCAGTCCGCCACCCGGCTGACTTCTGCCGGTGCGCTCACGGCATCAATGTGCAGCCCGGCCACCGGCAGTTCGCAGGCCAGTTGCAGGTTGTCCCGGAGTTCTCCGAAGTAGGTGGCCAGCAGCAGTTTCGGGCGATTGGCCTTGAGCTGGTGATAGGCCAGATTGAAGGCATAGCGCCAGTTGGCGTCCAGGTCGGTCACCAGGGCCGGTTCATCAATCTGTACCCAGTCAGCGCCGGCATCGGCCAGGGCTTCCAGCAGTTGCGAATACGCAGGCAGCAGGCGTTCCAGCAAGTCCAGCCGGTTGCTGCCATCGGAGGTTTTACCCAGCCAGAGGTAGGTCACTGGCCCGATGATGATGGGTTTGGCCTTAACGCCCTGTGCCTGCGCTTCGGCCAGTTGGGCCAGCAGTCGCTCAGGGTTCAGTTGAAAGCGGGTGTCGGCGGTAAACTCCGGCACAATGTAGTGATAGTTGGTGTCGAACCACTTGGTCATCTCGCCCGCCGCGGTGGCGCAACAGGGGCTGTCATTGGCGCCCCGGCCCCGGGCGGCGCGGAAATAGGCGTCCAGCTCCGAGCCTTGCTTGCCTGCGGCTCTCTCAGGCAGGTTGCCCAGTGTCACGGACATGTCTAACACCTGGTCGTACAGGGAAAAATCTCCCACAGGTACGAAATCCAGCCCGGCCTGTTGCTGCCAGTGGCGCCGACGCAGGTCAGTGGCGGTGATTGCCAGCTCCTGCTCGGTTTGCCGGCCGGCCCAGTAATCTTCCAGTGCAAATTTCAGCTCCCGCTGTCCGCCAATGCGGGGGAAGCCCAGGTTGTGTGTGGTTGCCATGATCAAATCCTTGAATCTGTGTGTTGAGTCAGGAGCTAAGGTTAGGCGGGTGATTGCATGAATAAAAATGGTATTATTTCAACATTCAATGAACAAAATTCACGGATGGTCATGATCGAACGAAATCACCTGGAGATTCTGCGCGCTGTTGAACGGCAGGGTTCCCTGACGGCTGCGGCCGAACAGCTGCACCTTACCCAGTCGGCGTTGTCCCATGCTATGCGAAAGCTGGAGCAGCAGCTGGGCACACCTGTCTGGCTTCGGGAAGGCCGCCAGTTACGGTTTACCCAGGCGGGCAATCAGCTGCTGGGGCTGGCGAATCGGTTGCTGCCACAGTTTGAGCATGCAGAAATGCAGATCCACCAGATTGCCAAAGGCCAGCGAGGCAGCTTGCGGGTGGGTATGGAATGCCATCCCTGTTACCAATGGCTGTTGAAGGTCGTCGGCCCCTACTTGCAGCAATGGCCGGATGTCGATGTGGATGTAAAACAGGAGTTCCAGTTCGGTGGCATGGGCGCGTTGTTCGGCCATGACATCGACCTGCTGGTGACCCCGGACCCGCTGCACAAGCCCGGCGTGTGTTTCGAGCCGGTATTCGATTATGAGCAGGTGCTGGTCGTCCCCGAAACCCATCCGCTGGCGGGCGAGCACTGGGTAGAACCCCATCAGCTCGAGCAGGAAACCCTCATTACCTATCCGGTTGCGGTCGAGCGCCTGGACATTTTTACCCGGTTCTTCCTGCCCGCCCATACTGGTCCGGCTCGGCATAAAACCATTGAAACCACTGACATCATGTTGCAGATGGTGGCCGCAGGGCGAGGCGTGAGTGCACTGCCCCGGTGGCTGGTGGATGAATATGCCCGCAACCTGCCTATAAAAGCCCTGAAACTGGGCCAGCAGGGCATGCCCAAACAGATCTTTCTGGGCTTCCGGGAGCGCGACGAAGCCGTGGATTACCTGAACGCGTTCGTGAAGCTGGCCCGGAGCATTCGCTGGAACTAATCTCTTCGGTTAAACTGCGCGGAAAATTTCAACAGGACACACAAATCATGAGCGACATTCCTGCAGATCTGAAATACATCGAGACTCACCAATGGGTGCGGGTAGAGGCTGACGGCACGGCTACCGTGGGCATCACCGACTTTGCCCAGGAGCAACTGGGCGATGTGGTCTATATCGGTGTGCCCGAGGTCGGCGTGACTGTAAACGGTGGTGAGGAAGCCGGTGTGGCGGAATCCGTTAAGTCAGCGTCTGACGTATTCAGCCCGGTGACCGGTGAGGTTATCGAGATCAATGCAAAGCTTGAAGACGAGCCGGAAATCGTCAATGAAGACCCGTATGGCGATGGCTGGATGTTCAAGGTGAAGCTGGCCGATGAAGGCGAGCTGGAAGGCCTGATGGATGCTGCGGCGTACGCAGAACACGTGGCCGCTGAGGAATAATCATTGATGGACTTTCCCGTTCTCTACCTGCGTAAAGGCGCAGAACGCCGTCTCCGTGCCGGCCACTTGTGGGTATACAGTAACGAAGTAGACACCCAACGCAGCCCGCTGCCCGGGTTTGAGCCCGGCTCACAGGTGCAGGTGCGTGCTTCGAATGACAAGCCCATGGGTATCGCCTTTGTGAACCCTCATGCGTTGATTTGCGGCCGGCTGATCAGCCGGGATGCGGATCATGGCATGACACCGAAGCGGCTGACGGACCGGATGGAGACGGCGTTGAGTCTTCGGGAACGTTTGTTTGATAAGCCTTTTTACCGTTGGGTGTTTGGCGACAGTGATGGCTTGTCGGGCCTGGTGGTCGACCGCTTTGACGACGTGGTGGTGGTGCAAATCTCCACCGCTGGCATGGAGCAGATGAAAGACGCCATCGTGCGAGCCGTTCAGCGCCTGGCCCATGCCCGCATTATCGTGCTGAAAAACGATGGCAAGATGCGCAAGGTGGAAGGTCTGGATACCTACGTGGAATTTGCTCATGGCCCGGAAGCCGACACCGTTCTGGTAGAAGAAAACGGCGCCCGCTTTGAAGTGCCATTGGCTGGCGGCCAGAAAACCGGCTGGTTCTACGACCACCGCATGAACCGCCAGCGCCTTCAGGCCTATGCGCCCGGCAAGAAAGTGCTGGATGTGTTCAGCTACGTGGGTGGTTGGGGTATTCAAGCGGCTTGTGCGGGTGCATCGCAGGTGACCTGTGTAGACGCGTCTTCATCGGCAGTGGATGCGGTGCATCACAATGCCAAACTGAACGGGCTGGAGAATGTGGACACCATCGAAGGCGATGCCTTCGACGCCCTGAAAGCCCTGGCGGACGAGAAAGAGAAGTTCGACATCGTAGTGCTGGACCCGCCCGCACTCATTCCCCGCCGCCGGGATCAGAAAGCGGGTGAACAGGCCTATGCCAGGCTGAACCAGCTCGGACTGCGCTTGCTGGAGCGTGATGGATTGCTGGTATCCGCATCTTGCTCCATGCATTTGTCCCAGGAAAAACTGATCGACATTATCCGGGGCAGCGGGCGCAAGATCGACCGGTTTGTGCAGCTGTTGGAGCAGGGCCACCAGGCGCCTGATCATCCGATCGTGCCGGGGATTCCGGAGACCGACTATATCAAGTCGTGCTTTGTGCGCTCTCTTACCGGGTTTTTGTGATCGCCGCCAGGGGAGAAAGGCGGTAGAGAAGGGTGGGGTCTGACCCGTAGGGTCAGACCCCTTTGCATCCGTCAGGGTTGGTGCACTAAGCCTTACCCCCGCAGCGACATAACCTGCCAGCCATTCGCAATAGCCGTCTTCTCCAGCGTCGGGTCCGGGTCCACCGCCACCGGATTCTCCACCTTCCGCAACAGCGGCAAGTCGTTGTGGGAGTCACTGTAGAACCAGGCTCCGTCCAGGCTCTCGTTATGGGCGGCCAGCCAGTCATTCAGCCGCACCACCTTGCCTTCCTGGAAGCTCGGCGTACCTGCCACTTCGCCGGTGAACTTGCCGTTTACCAGCTCCGGTTCCGTGGCAATCAGGTGGTCTACGCCCAGTAACTCGGCAATCGGTTCGGTAATAAATCGGTTAGTGGCGGTGATGATCATCAGCGTATGACCCTGCTTGCGGTGCTCTGCCAGCAGTTTCGCGGCCTTGTCTTGCATCATCGGCTGAACTTTCTTGGCCATAAAGGCTTCGCGCCAGCTTTCCAGCTCATCCATGCTGTGCCGGGTTAACGGTGCCAGTACAAAGCGCTGATAGTGGAAAACGTCCAGCTCGCCGTTCAGGTATTCCTCATAAAAGCGGTCATTGGCCCGCTTGTACTCTTCGGCATCCACCATGCCTTCTTCCACCAGAAACTCACCCCATGCGTGGTCGCTGTCACCATTGAGCAGGGTGTTGTCCAGATCAAAAATTGCGAGCGTCAAGCCGTTTCCTCCCATCGTTACAGGCTTCGTAGCAAGGCGCACAGTCTAGCATGACCTGCCGCCAACGGCTCCGTTTGCCGAACCCTTGGGATTCTGTAAGAATGAGAGCAACTTGGACAATTTCCGCCGGTTACAAATTAACCGGCAGCCGACTTTAACGAGGACTGTGCCGTGATCGACTCGGACGGTTTCAGACCCAACGTCGGAATCATTCTGGCCAACCACAGGGGCGAAGTTCTCTGGGCAAGGCGAATAGGGCAGGACTCCTGGCAGTTTCCGCAGGGTGGTATCAAGCACAATGAATCACCGGAAGACGCGCTGTATCGGGAGCTTGGAGAGGAAATCGGCCTCAGTGCCAGCGATGTGGAAATCATCAGCTGCACCCGGGGCTGGCTGCGATACCGTCTTCCGCGAAGGATGGTACGCCACAACTCGCACCCCGTTTGTGTGGGGCAAAAACAGAAATGGTTCCTGCTGAGGATGTTATCGCCAGACGCGCATGTACGCGTGGATGGCACGGATTCACCGGAGTTCGACGGCTGGCAGTGGGTAAGCTACTGGTATCCGTTGGGGCAGGTGGTCTCATTCAAGAGAGAAGTATACAGACGTGCGCTGAGAGAACTGGCTCCCAGGCTGTTCCATAACATGGATCAGTGGCAACGGAGTGAGCAGAACCGGCGTTGAAGGAACATCAGAAATGACGGACTGACTCCATGCTGAGCATCCTGCGAAGTCTAGTACAAGAGGTGAACAGCGCCCGCGATCTGAACGAGGCGCTGGAGATCATCGTATCGCGGGTGCAGAAAGCCATGAACACCGAGGTCTGCTCCGTTTATCTGCTCGACCCTGCCTCCAACCGTTACATCCTGATGGCCACAGAAGGCCTGTACAAAGATTCTGTGGGCAAGGTCAGCCTGGCCTACTCCGAAGGCCTGGTTGGCCTGGTCGGCTCCCGTGAGGAGCCTATCAACCTTGAAGATGCGCCTTCCCATCCGCGCTACCGCTACTTTCCTGAAACCGGTGAGGAACGATTCCGTTCCTTCCTCGGTGTGCCCATTATCCACCACCGCCGCGTACTTGGCGTGCTGGTCGTCCAGCAGCGGGAAAGCTCCCGGTGCTTTGATGAAGGGGAAGAAGCATTCCTGGTCACCGTATCAGCCCAACTGGCAGGAGTGATCGCGCACAGTGAAGCCACGGGCGCGATCAGCGGCCTGTCGCTTACCGGTGAAGAAACCCAGGACGTCAGCTTCAACGGCGTGCCTGGTGCTCCGGGCGTGGCCATTGGCACCGGCGTAGTTGTGTATCCGGCGGCAGACCTGGACCTGGTGCCCGAGAAGCCTACCGAGGAGATCGAGCAGGAACTGGCGCTGTTCCAGTCCGCCGTGCAGGCAGTACGGGAAGATATCGAACGGGTAGCGAACCGGCTCGCGTCCCAGCTGCGCCCGGAAGAGCAGGCACTGTTCGACGTTTATCTGCGCATGCTCAGCGACGAAGCCCTGCCCGGCGAGGTGGTCAACAAAATCCGCGAGGGCATCTGGGCCCAGGGCGCTCTCAAACAGGTGGTTCAGCAGTACATCCGGCATTTTGAAATGATGGACGACCACTACCTGCAGGAGCGGGTGGTGGATATCCGGGATCTCGGCCGCCGCCTGCTGTCACACTTGCAGGAAGGTGAGCAGAAGCACCTGGAATATCCCGAGCATACGATACTGGTCAGTGACGAAATCACTCCGGCCATGCTCGGGGAAGTGCCCAAAGGCCAGCTTGTGGGCCTGGTATCCGTAAAAGGCTCCAGTAACTCCCACGTGGCCATCCTGGCCCGGGCCATGGGCGTGCCCACGGTGATGGGCCTGGTGGACATTCCGGTTAACCAGCTGGATGGCAGGGAACTGATTGTCGACGGTTTCGAAGGGCAGATTTTCGCCTCGCCCTCGGTGGATCTGCGGGCCTTCTACCAGGCTATTTGCGACGAAGAAAACGAGCTGATTCGCGGCCTGGAAGCCCTGCGGGACAAACCCTGTGAAACCACCGACGGCCACCGGGTCGCGTTGCTGGTGAATACCGGCCTGATGACCGATGTATTGCGGTCGCTTTCCCATGGCGCCGAGGGTATTGGTCTGTACCGAACCGAAGTGCCGTTTATGATCAAGGACCGCTTCCCCTCCGAGCAGGAGCAGCGGGAATATTATCGGGAGCAGCTGGAAGCCTTCGCCCCCAACCCGGTTACCATGCGTACCCTGGACATCGGCGGCGACAAGGCCTTGACCTATTTCCCCATCCAGGAAGAAAACCCGTTCCTGGGCTGGCGTGGCATCCGGGTTACCCTGGACCACCCGGAAATCTTCCTGGTACAGGTGCGGGCCATGCTCAAGGCCAGCGAGGGCCTGAACAATCTGCAGATCATGCTGCCCATGATCAGCAACATTTCCGAGGTGGAGGAGTCCCTGCACCTGATTTACCGGGTTTACCACGAGGTTCGGGAAGAAGGTTACGACATCCACATGCCCAAGGTGGGCGTGATGGTGGAAGTGCCGGCTGCGGTGTACCAGATTCGCGAACTGGCCGAGCGGGTGGACTTCCTGTCGGTCGGCTCCAACGACCTCACCCAGTACCTGCTGGCGGTAGACCGAAACAACCCCCGCGTAGCCCAGCTTTACCACTCCTACCACCCGGCCGTGTTGCAGGCCCTGGTGCGGATTGCACAGGACGCCCACTCCGTAGGCAAGCCGGTGGGCATCTGTGGCGAGCTGGCCGGTGATCCGGGCGGTGCCTTGTTGCTGATGGCCATGGGTTACGATTCGCTATCTATGAACGCAGCCAGCCTGCCCAAGGTGAAATCGGTTATTCGCAGTATCGACCGGGAATGGGCGATCCAGTTGCTGGAAGATGTATTGCTGCTGGACTCTCCCCATGTGATCAAGAGCTGCGTTGACCTGGCCATCCGAAATGCCGGTTTCGGCCGCTACCTGCGCCCGGTGAAGTCCTCCCCCGTTGCACTGGCGGAACAGGCCGTTTCCTGATTTTCCGGTGGTTATAGGGTGCGCACTCTAAAAACCGTTGTTAGGTTAGTAGGGTAAATTCGCTGCAGTAACCGTGAAGGACAGCCGATGAAGCAGTCGACCGAGCTTAAATCCGCACCACGCATAGGCCTAGCCCTTGGCGGCGGCGGCCCATTGGGCGGTATTTATGAAATCGGTGCCCTGCGAGCCCTGGATGAAGCGCTGGACGGCCTCGACTTCAACAATGTGGATGTCTACGTAGGCGTCAACTCCGGCTCCTTTGTGGCCGCCAACCTGGCCAACCAGGTGACCACCGCCCAGCTGTGCCGGATCTTTGTGCGCAACGAAGCCGAAGTACACCCCTTCCACCCGGAAGTGTTCTACCGCCCGGCACTCCGGGAATACGGTAACCGCTTGCTGGCCGTGCCGAAGCTGATCTCCACCGCTATCAACCGTTTCGTCAACAATCCCTACGACCAGAGCCTGCTGGAAGCCATGACCATCCTGGCCCAGGCGGCCCCGGCGGGGCTGTTCGACAATGAAGGCCTGCATGATTACCTGCGCCGGGCGTTCACCATGCTGGGGCGCACTAACGACTTCCGGCAACTGAAGCACCGGCTGTATGTGGTGGCTGCCGATGTAGAAAGCACCGAAGCCGTGTGTTTCGGAGCGCCGGGTTTTGACCACGTGCCCATTTCCAGGGCGGTACAGGCCAGCACGGCCTCTCCAGGCTTGTATGTGCCGGTAGACGTAGACGGCCGGTACTATGTAGACGGCACCCTGAGAAAAGGCCTGCATGCATCCGTCGCTTTCGAGGATGGTGCGGACCTGGTGCTGGCGGTTAATCCGCAAGTGCCCATCGATGCCAGCGCCGCCGTGCGGGCAGGCACCATGCAGCCGGGCGATCTCACCCGCTCGGGCATGCCCAACCTGCTGTCCCAGATGTTCCGCACCATGGTCTATTCGAGAATGCAGTCGGGTATTGCCCAATACGCCCGGGATTACCCGGACAAAGACATCCTGCTGTTCGAGCCCACCCGGGACGACGCCAAGCTGTTCTTCTCCAACGTCTTCAGCTTCCAGAGCCGGCGCATGGTGTGCGAACATGCCTACCAGATGACCCGGCGCGACCTGCTCAGCCGGGCTGATGAGCTGGAACCGAAACTGGCGAAATACGGCATCAAGCTGCGTCGGGATCGCCTGGAAGACGAACAGCGCACCATCTCCACCAGCCTGTATGGCGAGCTGTTACCGCTGTACGTGGCCAAGGGCCGCAAGAAGCAGGCTGAGAAGGGCAAGCTGGCCAGCGGGCTGAGTAACGTTACCCATCTGTTTTCCCGGGCCCAGTAGGGTCTGTGGCTCTTTTGTCCTTTGATCGATAGTCAGATACCGGGAGCAAGCTGCGGGAAGTAGTAAGGTTCCGCATGTTCCGGGATTTCCCATTTCAGAGGGGATCGACTGCTGGTTTCACTCAACAGCCCATCGTCTTTCAACTGCTTGATGAGCCTTCGTGCTGTACGGCTTTCGGACGCGCCGGTCATTTCCAGTGCGGTGGAGCGTTCGAGCGCGCCCTGAATGAAGGCCTGGAACAGAATCTGTGAAGCTTCCGGTTTCAGTGCTCCGTCAACGCCCGGAATCCGGCCTTCATTTCTCGCCTGAACATAACTGCGAATGCGTTTCTGCATCCCGCTAAGATCAAGCAAGCCGGCCGGTCAGTTTGGCGGCTTCACGGTTCAGCGTGCTGGCAAGGTCGAGAAGCTCGTACTTAATCAACGCCTCTTCCTGCGGTACGAACGGGGCCAGGTCCATAAATGAAGTCATACACAGTCCTTGGTATATTCTGATAGAACTTGAGCGAGAGTGTCCGGTTTAATTTCCGCTTTGAAAGCTCCACAATGCCACAGTGAGCGCCCATAAATAAAGGCTTTGGTGTGAGTCGGTCGCAGGAAAGAGCTGCTTTTTAGGCGTTAAATGTCCGGTTTAAAGTCCGCTTTCTGAATGGCTGCCTGGCAAGCTGGCACAAAAAAGGCCGGACGGGATAACTCCCTCCGGCCTTTTGCTTACCCAACACACCGTAAAGCCCGGTCATTCATGGCGGGGATATAAGGTGAGAGCGGCGTCGCCGCTCCATTGGTCGGTTAGTGCGGTGTTTGTTGCTGCTCGATATATTGGCGAATGATCTCTATCGGCGCCCCACCACAACTGGACGCAAAGTAGGACGGAGACCAGAGCACGCCTTTGTAATAGAACCGTGAGGCGATATCAGGCCGCTCTTTGCGCAGTACGCGACTGGACGCGCCTTTCAGACTGTTCACCAGCGATGATACCGCCACCTTGGGCGGATAGTTCACCAGCAGGTGAACGTGATCGCCCTCCCCATCCATTTCTTTCAGCTCAGCATCAAAGCCGGCACAGATCTTTTCGAACAACTCCCGCAGGCGCTCGATCGCATCCTTGTCGAACACGGTTTTTCGGTATTTGGCGACAAAGACCAAATGAACGTGCATCACAAAAACGCAATGCCGACCTGTTCTGATATCGTTGATTTGTGTCATAGACCAAACTATAGTGGGGTTATGAAACGCCTGCAAGCCTTTAAATACGAACTCCGGCCCGATGGTCAGCAACAGCGCCTCATGCGCCGTTTCGCTGGCTCCTGCCGGTTCGTGTTTAACAAGGCATTGGCGCTGCAAAAGGAGCGCTATGAGCAAGGTGAGAAGAAGCTGAGCTATGCGGGTTTATGCAAAGAGCTAACCCAGTGGAAGCTGGATAGTGCAACCGAATGGTTAGCTGAAACCCCTTCGCAGGCATTGCAGCAAAGCTTGAAGGATCTGGATCGGGCCTACACCAACTTTTTCGCCAAGCGGGCGGGATTTCCCCGCTTCAAGAAGAAGGGTGTTTCCGACAGCTTTCGCTACCCTCAAGGCTGCAAGCTCGACCAGGCGAACAATCGCCTGTTTCTGCCGAAGCTCGGATGGGTGCGATACCGCAACAGCCGCGAGGTTCTGGGCACGGTGAAAAACGTCACCGTGAGTCAGTCGGGCGGCAAGTGGTTTGTCAGCATCCAGACTGAGCGAGAAGTGGAAACGCCGACCCCCAAGGGCGATGCCATTGGCATTGATCTAGGTGTGGCTCGCTTTGCCGCCTTTGATCGTCCCTTGCTGGCGTTTGAGGGCGAGGATCACCTGAAACCCCTTAACAGCTTTAAGAAGCACCAGGCTCGACTGCGCAAGGCGCAGCGGGCTTTGAGTCGAAAAACCAAATTCAGCAACAACTGGAAGAAAGCGAAAGCCAGAGTCCAGCGGATTCACGCCCAGATCGGCAACGCCCGCCGCGACTACCTCCACAAAGCCACGACCGCCATAAGCCAAAACCACGCGATGGTGTGTATCGAGGACTTGCAGGTGCGGAATATGTCGGCGTCAGCGGCCGGCACGCTCGATCAACCCGGGCGCAACGTCCGGGCCAAATCCGGTCTGAACCGGAGCATTCTGGATCAGGGCTGGTTCGAGTTCCGGCGCCAACTGGACTACAAGCTCCAATGGAGCGGCGGGTGGTTGGTGGCGGTACCACCCCGCAACACCAGTCGAACCTGTCCGGCCTGCGGTCATGTGTCGGCAGAGAACCGCCAAACCCAGGCCCAGTTCCACTGCGTGGATTGCGGCTTTAAGGAAAACGCCGACACGGTTGGCGCGATCAATATTTTAAGGGCGGGACACGCCCGGTTCGCCTGTGAAGTGAGCGATGCACCAAGGTCGCCAGCAGCAGGAACCCACCGAAGCGACTCAGCAGCGGCTTAACGCCGCCACTGAGCGCCGTAGGAATCGCCTTCCTTCAGGTGGGCGAGGATGTCAAAGGATATACCGGCTCAGGTCTTCGTCTTCTGCCAACTCGCCCAGTTTCTCGTCGACATAGGCGGCGGTGACTTCGAACACCTCGGTCACCTTGTCGCCGGCATCGTACGATAGGCTTTCCAGCAGGCGCTCCAGTACCGTGTGCAAGCGGCGGGCGCCGATGTTTTCGGTAGTTTCGTTCACCTTGTAGGCCACTTCCGCAATACGGGCAATGGCATCGTCTGCGAACGTCAGCTTCACGCCTTCGGTGCCCATCAAGGCTTCATACTGCTGCACCAGAGAGGCGTCCGGCTCGGTCAGGATGCGCTTGAAGTCGTCCGGGGTCAGCGCTTGCAGCTCTACCCGGATCGGCAGACGGCCCTGCAGTTCCGGAATCAGGTCAGACGGCTTGGACAGGTGGAACGCACCGGAGGCGATGAACAGGATGTGATCGGTACGCACGGCGCCATACTTGGTGCTTACGGTGCTGCCCTCGATCAGAGGCAGCAAGTCGCGCTGTACGCCTTCACGGGAGACGTCAGACGAGGTGTTCTCGGAACGCTTGGCCACCTTGTCGATCTCGTCGAGAAACACGATGCCGTTCTGCTCAACGGCCAACAGCGCTTTCTGTTTGATCTCTTCCTCGTTCACCAGCTTGGCGGCTTCTTCATCCTTAGCCAGTTTCAGGGCGTCTGCCACCTTCATCTTCCGGGTCTTACGCTTATCGGAAGACAGGTTGGAGAACATGCTCTGCAGCTGGTTGGTCATCTCCTCCATACCGGGAGGCGCCATAATCTCAACGCCGGCGCTGCTGCTGCGCAGGTCAATCTCGATTTCCTTGTCGTCCAGCTCACCTTCCCGCAGTTTCTTGCGGAACATCTGGCGAGTGGCGGAATCGTTGCTGGTACGCTGGCTGTCTTCGTTGAAATCCCGCGCCGGCGGCAGCAGGGCATCCAGAATGCGGTCTTCGGCCGCGTCCAGGGCACGGTTTTCGTGCCGTTTCATCTCCTTCTCACGGAGCATCTTCACAGCCATATCCGCCAGATCCCGGATAATGGACTCCACATCCCGGCCCACATAGCCCACTTCGGTAAACTTGGTGGCTTCCACCTTCAGGAAGGGCGCATCGGCCAGCTTTGCCAGGCGGCGGGCAATCTCGGTTTTACCCACGCCGGTGGGGCCGATCATCAGGATATTCTTGGGGGTAATCTCGTCACGCAGGCTGCTGTCCAGCTGCATCCGGCGCCAGCGGTTACGCAGGGCAATGGCCACGGCACGCTTGGCTTCCTGCTGGCCCACGATGTGTTTGTTAAGTTCGTGAACGATTTCACGGGGAGTCATTGCAGACATGGTCGCTCCGGTCAGTCTTTGATGGGCAGCACTTCCAGAGTGCGGTTCTGGTTGGTGTAGATGCAGATGTCGCCGGCAATCTCCAGCGCCTTCTCTGCAATCTCGTGGGCGCTCATATCGGTATTCTCAAGCAGTGCCCGCGCCGCCGCCTGGGCAAAGGCCCCGCCGGAACCAATGGCAATCAGGCCCTGTTCCGGCTCGATGACATCACCGTTACCGGTAATAATCAGCGAGGCAGTCTTGTCGGCCACGGCCAGCAAGGCTTCCAGCTTGCGCAGGGCCCTGTCACTACGCCAGTCTTTGGCCAGCTCCACCGCAGCGCGGGTGAGGTTGCCCTGGTGTTTCTCCAGCTGGGCTTCAAAGCGTTCAAAAAGGGTGAAGGCGTCTGCAGTGCCACCGGCAAACCCGGCAATAACCTGGCCGTTGTACAAACGGCGCACTTTGCGGGCGTTCCCTTTCATGACGGTGTTGCCCAGAGAAACCTGGCCGTCACCTCCCATGGCGACTTCATCGTCACGACGGACGGATACGATCGTAGTCATTATGGCTCCAGTTGCCTGTATCAAATTTTCATTTTGGATTTATGGAGACGTTTCGCGGTAATTCAAGTGGCGTTTGCCGGAGAGCGGGCTTGGGAGCGGTTTGTTTGAGCCGAAGGTCGCGCAAGAGTTTGCGGGCAGGTTTTTGGAAAGCCTCCCCCAAACCTGCCCCATGCACCCGAGCTTAGCCTTCTTTGGGAACCTTCCGCACCAAAGGCTGGATATTGATGGACACCAGCTTATCCACAGCCGAATTCATCTGGCTGCGAGAGGTGAACGGCCCGACATTCACCCGGTACCAGACTCCGCCATTATCCTGTGTGATCTGCTGAACGTGGGCGCGAAGGCCCTGGAAGGCAATCTGGGCGCGCTGGCGCTCAGCGTCTTCCTTGCTGCGGAAGGAGCCGGACTGGAGGATGTAGTCGAATGCTGTTTTGGCCGGCCCCGGGGTGTACTCCTGTACTTTCGGGGGGACCACCTCGGATTCCGGCAGCATTTCATAGAAGCGGAAATTCTGCTCTTTTTGCCGGGCAGCATCCTGCTTGGCCTTGGTGGCCGCAGGGCTTGCTTGTTGCTGGGCCGGTGCTGCCTGTTTCGGCGCTTCCGGGCCTGCAGGCAGGGTGTTCAGGTAAACAATAAAACCGATAAAGCCACCGACGGCGGCCAGAGACAGAACCCACTTCAAGGACAAACTCCCGTGCTGCCTGTGCGCAGGGGCGCTGCGCTTGGATTTTGGTGCCTTGCGGGCGGCAGCCTTCTGCCTGGGGGCAGCGGCGCCTTTGCCCGCGGGGCGATCCTTTTTGGCGTAGTCTCTGGCCATGGCCGGCTTACATCTCTTCCGGTGCGCTCACGCCCAGCAAGTCCAGGCCGTTGGCAATCACCTGGCGTACTGCCAGGTAAAGGCTCACACGGGCGTCCCGCAGGGCTGTGTCTTCAATCAACACCTTGTGGGCGTTGTAGTAGGTGTGGAACTGCCCGGCCAGCTCACGCAGGTAGTGGGTGAGGTGGTGCGGCTCGCGCTGGGCGGCGGAATTGGCAATCAGCTCCGGGTACTTGGCCAGCTGGTTGGCCAGTTCTTTTTCTTCGTCCAGGGTCAGCAGGCTCAAATCGCCCACGCATTCGTTCAGGCCACGCTCAACCCCTTCGGCGGCCAGTTTGCGCAGTACGCTGCAAATCCGGGCATGGGCATACTGAATGTAATACACCGGGTTTTCATTGGTCTGGGAGCGGGCCAGATCGATATCGAAGGTCAACTGGGAATCGACACGGCGTGCCGCCAGGAAGAAACGGGTAGCATCGCGGCCCACTTCGTCAATCAGGTCGCGCACGGTCACGTAGCTGCCGGCACGCTTGGAGATTTTTACCTCCTGGCCAGAGCGGGTCACCATCACCATCTGGTGCAGAACGTAGTCCGGCCAGCCCTGTGGGATGCCGGCTTTCAGTGCCTGCAGGCCGGCGCGCACGCGGGTCACGGTGGAGTGGTGGTCTGCACCCTGTTCGTTGATCACGGTGGTAAAGCCACGCTGCCACTTGTCCAGATGATAGGCCACATCCGGCAGGAAGTAGGTGTAGCCGCCATCCTTTTTGCGCATAACCCGGTCTTTGTCGTCGCCAAACTCGGTGGTTTTCAGCCACATGGCGCCGTCTTGCTCGTAGGTGTAGCCGTTGGCCTTCAGGCGCTCAACGGTGGCTTCTACCTTGCCATCTTCGTACAGGGACGATTCCAGGAAATACACATCGAACTGAACCCCGAAGGCTTTCAGGTCCAGGTCCTGTTCCCGGCGCAGGTAAGCCACGGCGAATTCGCGGATGGCGTCCCGGTCGTCCGGGTCGGCCTTGGCGGTCACTTCCCGGTCGTCGGCAATCACGGTTTCGCCGGCCATATAGGCGTTAGCCACGTCAACAATGTAGTCGCCACGGTAGCCGTCTTCCGGCCAGCTTTCGTCTTCTGGCGTCAGGCCCTTAACGCGGGACTGAACTGACAGGGCCAGGTTGTTGATCTGGGCGCCGGCGTCGTTGTAGTAGAACTCCCGGGTAACATCGTAACCGTTGGCTTCCAGCAGGCGGCACAGGCAGTCGCCAATGGCGGCACCGCGGCCGTGACCCACGTGCAGCGGGCCGGTGGGGTTGGCAGAGACAAACTCCACCTGAACCTTTTCACCTTTGCCCGAGTTGTTGCGGCCAAACTGCTCTGCTTCATCCAGGATGGTGTTCACAATGCCGAAGGCGCTGGCGGTACTCATGAAAAAGTTGATAAAGCCCGGCCCGGCAATCTCTACCTTCTCCACGGCCGCGCTTTCCGGCAACGCCGCTACCAGTGCTTCCGCCAGTTTTCGCGGCGGGCAGCCGGCAGCTTTCGAGGCCACCAGGGCAATGTTGCAGGCGTAGTCGCCGTGGGATTTGTCCTTGGTGTTACCCACCTGCGGGATAAAGGCCTGGTCTGCCGGCAGGGTGCCTTCAGACTGCAGGGCCGCCAGTGCGGACTGGAGAAGCTCGGATACGGTCTCTTTCATGCGTCAGATGACTCGGTGTTCAGGAGAATGGGTACAGGGCAGGGCGCCCGTTGAAATCAGAAGGGGCGTATTATCGCGGAAAGTTGGGATGTAAGCAAAAAGCCCGGCGCTGAGGCCGCCGGGCTTTCAATGGTTACACTTTTAATCTGTAATCGTGTATGTCTCGACGTACTTGGGGCCGCCGTAGGGGGCAGGGGGCAGAACTTCGACTGTGAGTATACCTGAGTCGGAAGTATCATCGCCTTCGATTGTTACACACTGTCTGACCGGTGTGGTTCTGAAAGAGGTTGTGGTCGGGAAGGAGCTGTCGCCAACAATGCTTCCGTTTGTCGTTTTGAAGGTCACGGTTGTGTTGCCGGGCGGCGGGCCTTGTACCAGCGCACTGTTGCTATCGAAGAAATCGCCTGAAATGTCGAAGCAAATGGTTCCCGGCGAGAAGGGTGCAGGTGAAACAGGCGTGATGCCTATGATGTCGCTAGTGGCATACAGGTACGCTATCTCAAATACTTCTTTCACATCTTTGGTGCACTTTTTGGCAGATTCTGATGCGTCTGAGCAGGCGGTGCCATTGTAAATGCCGTCAGCTGCATCAAAGACGCTATTTTCGTTGTAGTCGAAATATTCCTCGTCGGCGTCTCTAACGCCATTGTTGTTGCGGTCAAGGAAGGCTTCGGATGCGTCATGTTCTGCTGGAATGAATAAATCTGTGCCCGCAGTGTAAATGCCGTCGCTATTCAGATCCCGGAAGCTTTCCTCGCCAACGGTTCGTGCCAGAATTGCGATGACCCCCGAGTCTGGCCGTTTGGGATCTTGGCTTTCCCAATTAACCGTGCATCCGCCCTCGGACAGTTCGCACTCATTTGGAATTGATCCGCCAGAAGTTATGAAGTTCACGATCGAATTGTTGATTTTGTTGTTGTTGCGATCAGCAGCTCTGATGTTGATGCCAACTAGAACACCGTCATAGCGGCGTGCGTTGGGCAAGAAGTTTTCTTGTACTGAAATCGAGAAGCTGTCGCTGTCGGGAATAGCTGCGCTGATTGAAATCGGGTCAGACGTTGTCTGAATTCTGTCGCCTGAAGGCAATTCGTAAGTGGCTGTTACGCTGACAATGGTTGCTACTGTGCCTGCGTTAACGCCTGTCTTGGCGGTTCCGTCATTCGAGGTTCGTGGGGTGCTCTCCGTGAGGTTGATTCCACCCACTGTTGTAGACAGTGCCAGAGAAATCTCCTCATCAACGACAGGCTTGCCGTTCGTATCTACAAGTTTGAATATTACCTCGGAGACGCTTTTCCGGGTGGAGTCCGCACTGCCGCGAATCGCAATTGCAGCGGGATTGACGCTTACAAATTCCAGAGTATCGATTTCTTGGTTCGCAACATTGACCACAGCAGAGGCGGATGCACCGTTTTCGAGTCTGGCAGTAATTGTGTCTGCGCCGGAACAGCCTGCAGTGTAGGATGTGCTGATTTTTCCAGAAGTTGTCGTTAGGGGGCTGTCAATTTCAGCGGCCTCACACGTGGACGAAATTGTAACTGTTGTCTCTTGTCCTGTAGCAAGGGTGTTTCCGTTGTTGGAGTCGACAACATTGAATTCAATACGAGTGGTACCGCCAGACGACAGATCGGATGCAGTGAGGCTTATTTGCCCGCCTTGGAAAGAATCGCCACTGCCGGTTCCGAGCGCCAAAATGGTTTCTTGCTCAGGAGGAGTGCCGGTTCCTCCACCGCTGTCGCCACTGCCTGTTTCCCCGCCCGGATTGACAGGAGCCAGAGGGGAGGAGCTATCGTCACCCCCGCAGGCCGCTAAAACAAAAGCCAGCGACAACGCCGACGCACGCGCAAGGAATTTCCCTGACATTTTTATATCTCCAGTGTTCGTTACAGCAAAAGCCTTTTCGCTACGCATTCCCTGCACGAGAACCGCAACCTCAGGTGTTGTTACAGGTTTATTCTTTAGTTTGCTGAAAATCATAGCACAGTCGGCGTAAGCGCAATGGTTACGGCGAGAGTTTTCTGCAAAAGATTGTAACGTTTTGCAGGGTGTGTGCTGTGTCGCACTTCAAAGCTTTCCGGGTCAGCCGGTTTCCTGGGGGTCCACATCCACCGTCCAGCGGGTGCTGGCGGGAAGCTTTGCCTGGTCCAGGTGCTCGCACACATGGCTCAGAAGCCGGTTCAGGTGGCGCCGGCTGTCGCTGACCAGTACCAGTTGGGCGCGGTGGCGGTCGGCTTTGCGGGCGATAACGGCGGGCAGGGGGCCCCATACTTCCACACCGGGTGTTTGCATCATGGGTTTCAGGGTGTCCAGCAGTTGCAGGCTGTGCTGCATGGTGTCGGCTTCGGCCCGCAAGATGGCCATGGCCCGGAAGGGTGGCAGCTGGCCGCCTTCACGCTCGGCCAGTAACTGGTCGGCGATGTTGGCGTAGCGGCCCTGGTGCAAGGCATTGAGCAGTGGATGGTCGCTGTGGCAGGTCTGGATCAGCACCTTGCCGGGTTTGTCGCCCCGGCCGGCGCGGCCACTGACTTGCAACAGAGTCTGGACCATCTGTTCCGGGGCGCGGAAGTCTACGCTGAACAGGCCGCCGTCGGCGTTCACCACGCACACCAGGGTTACGTTGGGGAAATCGTGGCCCTTGGCCAGCATCTGGGTGCCCACCAGTATGCAGGGTTCTCCGCTGTTCACTTTTTTCAGGATGGCCTGGATGCTGCCCTTGCGCTGGGTGCTGTCCCGGTCGACCCGCACCACGGGAGTGTCCGGAAACTGTTCGGCCAGGGTGTCTTCGGTACGCTCGGTGCCCTGGCCCACAGGTTTGAAATTCTCGCTCTGGCATTTCGGGCAGTTGTGGCTGGCCGCCATCTGGAAGTCGCAATGGTGGCAGCGCATAGCCCGGTCCCGCCTGTGGTAGGTCAGGCGGGTGTCGCAGCGGGGGCATTCCTCCAGGTGGCCGCAGTCAAAACACATCATTACCGGGGCGAAGCCGCGGCGGTTTACAAACACCAGGGCCTGTTCACCTTTTTTCAGTGTTTCCTTTATAGCGTTCAGGGCGGGGCGGGAAAGCCCGGCTTCCAGCGGCCGGCTGCGGATGTCCAGAAGCTCCAGTGCCGGCGGTTTGGCGTTGCCGGCGCGTTCTTCCAGGCGGATCAGCTGATACTTGCCCTGGCAGGCGTTATGCCAGGACTCCAGCGAGGGCGTGGCGGAGCCGAGAATGACCGGGCACTGGTTCAGGTGGGCCCGGTACACGGCCACATCCCGGCCGGAATAGCGGAAGCCTTCACCCTGCTTGTAGGAGCTGTCGTGCTCTTCGTCCACGATGATGGCGCGGAGCCCGGTAAACGGAAGCAATACGGCAGAGCGGGTTCCAATCAGGATAACCGGCTCGCCGTTGCGGATTTTCAGCCAGGTGCTCAGGCGTTCGCTGTCAGTGAGGGCGGAGTGCCATACCGCAATCCGGTTTCCGAAATAGCGGCGGAAGCGGGCCAGGGTTTGCGGCGTCAGGTTGATTTCCGGTACCAGTACCAGTGCCTGTTCGTGGTCTTGCAGGCGGGTTTTCAGGTAGTGCAGGTACAGTTCGGTTTTGCCGCTTCCGGTAATGCCATATAAAAGGGTGGCAGAGAATTCGCTGGTGCGCTCCGGAAAGCCTGCGGCGGCTGTCTGCTGGGCCGGTGACAGTTGCGGAGGGGGCAGGTCGGCTTCCGCAGCTGTGGTTATGCCGGTAATCGCTTCCTTCTGCTGTATCAGTTCTTTCTGCTCCAGTGCGCGAATCTGTGCGCGGCTGAAGCCGGCCTGAACCAGGGCGCTGGTGGTAATGCCCGGTGCCTCTTTTACAGTATTGAACAGCGCCCGCTGGCGGTGCGCGGTGGCCGGCAGGGCGGGTTCGCTGGCGGTGCAGTGCCAGCTTTCATCCGGCTTTTCACGAGCGGGCCGGCCTTTGCGCAAGGCGGGGGGCAGGGCGGTGAACAGGCATTCGCCCAGTGGGTGCTGGTAGTAGTCACTGGCCCAGGTTAGTAGCCGGAAGGTGCTTTCGGGCAGGGCGGGCCAGGGCTCCAGGGCTTCGGCCAACGGCTTCAGGGTAATGCCTTCAGGCGGTTGAACCCCTGTTTCCACCACCAGGCCGGTCAGGGTTTGCCGGCCGAAAGGCACTTTTACCCGCTGCCCAGGGGCCAGTTCAAGACCATCCGGAACCCGGTAGTCAAACAGCCTTCGGAGCGGGCGGTTGAGGGCGATGCGGGCGGTTGCTGGCCGTGTCACGGTATCTGCGTATCCTGAAAACGGGCGGTATGGCGCCGGCGGTAGTTTACGGACTGGTTCCGGGGGAGCAAGATACTTGCCTGTGGCCGGGTTTGTCAGTAAGATTCGCGGTCTGTTTCTGGCCGGGCTTGATTGTGCACGGTCTTTCCAATTGATTCAAACATGCGGTGCCTGGCTGAAACCGCCCCTTACGGCGGGTGATCAGGTAGCGGCATGACCGAAAGAGGTTCGCCATGAAAGAAGGTATTCACCCGAAGTACGAAGACATCACCGCTACCTGTTCCTGCGGTAACGTGATCAAGACCCGTTCTACTGTTGGTCACGACCTGCAGCTGGACGTTTGCTCCCAGTGCCACCCGTTCTACACTGGCAAGCAGAAGGTTATGGACACCGGTGGTCGTATCGATCGCTTCCAGAAGCGTTTCGGCAGCCGGATCGGCGGCAAGAAAGACTGATCATTGCCGCAATGCTGAAAAAAGCGCCTTCGGGCGCTTTTTTTGTGCCTGCAGATTGGGCCCTTTTGCTGCTGCATACGCAAAATGCCCTATTGACTGATTGTAAAGTGTTCGATTTCGGCTTGTCGTTTCGGGTCGGGCGCGCCATAATGGCGCGCTCCGCTGGCTAGCTCCGGCGGTATTTACCTTTAAACGTGACAAACGGAACAGTGGCAATGTCTCAAGATCTGAAAGAAGCAGCCCTTGAATATCACGCCAAACCGCGGCCGGGTAAGCTGAGTGTTGAAATCACCAAGCCGACCGAAACTGCCCGCGATCTTTCCCTGGCGTACAGCCCCGGGGTTGCCGAACCGGTCCGCGAGATCGCGAAGGACCCCGAGAATGCATACAAATACACAGCCAAGGGTAACCTGGTAGCCGTTATTTCTGACGGTACTGCCATCCTGGGTCTGGGTAATCTCGGCCCCCTGGCGAGCAAGCCGGTAATGGAAGGCAAGGGCGTACTGTTCAAGCGCTTTGCCGGAATCGACGTATTCGATATCGAAGTCAATTCCGAAAGCCCGCAAGCGTTTATTGAAACTGTTGAGCGTATCGCAGATACCTTCGGCGGCATCAACCTGGAAGACATCAAGGCACCCGAGTGCTTCGAGATCGAGCGCGCTCTGATCGAAAAGTGCAATGTGCCCATCTTCCACGATGACCAGCACGGTACTGCCATCGTAACTGCAGCCGGCATGATCAATGCCCTTGAGCTGCAGGGCAAGAAAATCGAAGAAGCCAAGGTGGTTTGTCTGGGCGCTGGTGCGGCCGCAATCGCCTGCATGAAGCTGTTGGTCAGCTGCGGTATCCGCTCTGAAAACATCTACATGCTCGACCGTAAGGGTGTGATCCACTCTGGTCGTGACGATCTGAACCAGTATAAGGCGATGTTCGCGAACGAGACGGACAAGCGCACCCTGGACGACGCTATCGACGGTGCTGATGTATTCCTGGGTCTCTCCGGCCCGGACCTGTTGGGTGCCGAGCAGCTGGCCAAGATGGCTCCGAACCCGATCGTGTTTGCCTGCTCCAACCCGGATCCGGAAATCAGCCCGGCAGTGGCCATGGCTACCCGTGATGACCTGATCATGGCGACCGGTCGCTCTGACTATCCGAACCAGGTAAACAACGTACTGGGCTTCCCGTTCATTTTCCGTGGCGCGCTGGACGTTCGTGCAACCGCTATCAACGAGGAAATGAAAGTGGCCGCTGTTCACGCCATCCGTGAGCTGGCCAAGGAGCCGGTACCCCAGGAAATCTGTGCCGCTTACGGTGTAGATAGCCTGGAGTTTGGCAAGGAATACATCATTCCCAAGCCGATGGATGTTCGTCTGCTGGAAGTGGTTCCTGCTGCTGTGGCCCGTGCCGCGGTAGACTCCGGTGTAGCTGGCCTGCCTTACCCGGCCCACTACCCGCTGAAGTCCATGGACGACATCATCTGATTGCGATGTAGTCTGGCTTCATAAAAAAACCGGCGGAGATCCCGCCGGTTTTTTTGTGTCTGTATCTTCGCTTTTCGGTCAGAAAATCTGCCGTGACAAGCCTTCAGATTCGCCATTCAGTCCGGAGCCGTTGTCATCTGCAGAAAGCGGGGCCGGCACGTCTTCTTCCTTGAACAGCTCGAATACGCCGTCCTCTCCCGGCCGTGCCCGCTCACCGGTCTGCGGGTTAATGCGGATGCTGGCAAGGCCGTTGGGCCGGTCCATGGTGGCGGCAGGCGCATCCTTCAGCGCGACTTTCATGTAATCCAGCCACACCGGCAGGGCGGTGCTGGCACCATATTCGGCGCGACCAAGCGGGGCTGGCTGATCAAAGCCGACCCATACGGTTGTTGCCATGTCGTGGTTGAAGCCGGCAAACCAGGTGTCTTTCTGCTCGTTGGTTGTACCGGTTTTGCCCGCCAGGTCACTGCGCTCAAGGACCAGTGCGCGGCGGCCGGTACCCCGGCGGATGACGTCCTGCATGATCGAATGCAGGATGTACACGGACCGCTCATCGGCCAGCCGGCGCATTACCCTTGGCCCTTCGGATTCGTCTGCAGAGGCGGGCAGTGCCATGCCTTCGGTATCGGGAAGCTCGTCGGTCTGGATGTCTGTGGCGTTCTCGTTTTCCGCCAGCTGATCGCAGTTACTGTCGCACAGTATGGTTTCCGGTGCTTCGTATACCACGGTGCCGTCAGATTCCTCGATACGTTCGATCAGGTACGGTTGAACATCGTAGCCCCCGTTGGCGATAACCGCGAAGGCCCTGGCCAGTTCCATCGGAGTCAGCAAGCCACTGCCCAGAGACAGTGACAGGTTGGATGGCATGTTGTTGGTCGGCACCTTCAGCTGGCCCAGGTAATCCATGGTGGTCTGAATGCCCAGGTCCCGAAGCAGGCGAATAGATACCAGGTTCCGTGAGCGATAGAGGCCCTCACGCAAGGTGGTGGGGCCGTAGAATTGCCCTGATGAATTCTGGGGGCGCCAGGTGTCTTCCAGTTCCGAGTCATCGAAAACAATCGGCGCGTCATTATAAATGGTGGCCGGTGTGCGGCCGTTTTCCAGGGCTGCCAGGTACAGGAACGGCTTGAAGGTAGAGCCCGGCTGGCGCTGGGCCTGGGTGGCACGGTTGTATTTGCTCTGGCTGAAGCTGTAGCCGCCGGCAAGTGCTTCGATGGCACCGGTTTTTGCGGTCAGTGAGATCAGGGCGCCTTCCACTTTTGGTGCCTGGGCAAGGGCCGCTTTCAGGGTGCCGGCACCGGCTTCTGCGGGTTTCGGCTGATCGTCATTGGCCTCTGGCAGTTCGGTGACCTGCGGCAGTTCAAGGATCTTCGTGTAAATAACGTCACCGACGCTCACCACGTCTGACGGCTTTTTCGGTTCCGGGCCCGTTAGGTTTTCGGTGCGGTACCGCTTGGCCCAGGTCATGGTGTCGAAGCCTATGATCCCGGTACCCAGTCTGCGTAGCTGGGCATGCACTTCACCGGCCTCATCGTCGATGCGGGTAACCACGGCGGGCACCAGTGACTCCACTTGCGGATAGTTGAGCAGTTGTCGGGAGATTTCGTCGCCTGACAGGTCGCTCACATCAATCTGGCCGATAGCGCCGCGGAAGCCGTGGCGGCGGTCATAGTCTTCCAGGCCCGCCTGCAGGGCTTCGGTGGCAGCCTGCTGCTTTTCGCTATCCACGGTGAGGGTTACGCTGTACCCATCGGTGTAGGCTTCCTCGCCAAACCTGCGAACCATTTCGGCACGGGCCATCTCAGCCAGGTAGTCGGCGTTAACTTCGGTTTCCCTGGTGTTGTAGCTGGCGGTAATAGGTGCGTCTTTGGCAAGGGCCCCGGCTTCTTCACTGATGTAGCCCAGGTCTTTCATCCGGCCAAGAATCCAGTCCCGGCGAATCAGCGCCCGCTCGGGGTTTGCCAGCGGGTTATAGGCGGAAGGTGCCTTGGGCAGGCCTGCCAGCATGGCCATCTGGGCGAGCGAGAGTTCGTTAACCGGTTTGTCGTAATACACCTGAGCTGCCGCTGCGATACCATAGGCCCGGTTACCCAGATAGATCTTGTTCAGGTATAGCTCGAAGATCTGTTCTTTGTTCAGTTCACGTTCAATCTGAAGTGCCAGCAGTATCTCGTTGAACTTGCGGATGAAGGTGCGGTCCCGTGACAAAAAGTAATTTTTTGCAACCTGCATGGTGATGGTGCTTCCGCCAGACTGGATTTCGCCGGTGGAGATCAGTTCGATGGCAGCCCGCACCAGGCCTTTGATGTCTACCCCGAAGTGGTCGTAAAAGCGGGAGTCTTCAGCGGCCATAAAGGCTTGTAACTGAATTGTAGGGATCTGTTCTATTGTGACCGGTGCCCTTCTCTTTTCGCCGAATTCTGCTATTAATCTGTTGTCTTTGCTATACACCCTCAGCGGCGTCTGCAGCTTTACGTCCAGCAGCTGGTCAACATCCGGCAGGTTGGGGCGAAGGTAAAGGTAGAAGCTGGAGGCAACAATAACAGCGACACTCAGGCCGGTGAGAATGAACCAGGCTAAAACACGAGATGTACGCAGCAGATTAGACATTTTTTTCTGACAACAGTTGGATATAGGTCTATTATTTGAGAAATTGCTTTAGGAAGGCTTGGGTGGCCTTTCCAACCTGCAATCGCTCCTGAATAAATAAGAGAGTGCATTGTAGACGTAAAAAAAAAGAAATTCTCTTACATAAAAAACAGATAGCGCAATTCTGGGACAGCTACCGGAACTCAGGAGCTCCAGGGTTGCACAGCCGGGTGTATTCAACCAGGTATAGGGTGAGCGCGTGTTCGGATTACCAGGAAAAAAATCCAGTGCTGTGCTGGGAGTGGATATCAGCTCCAGTTCAGTGAAGGTGCTCGAGCTGTCGAAACATGGCAGTCGTTATCGGGTCGAGAGCTATGCCGTAGAGCCGTTGCCGGCTGATGTGGTAGTCGAGAAAAATATCACCAACGTCGAAGCTGTGGGCGAAGTGCTCAAGCGGGTGGCGTCCAAGTCCCACACCAGCGTCAAACAAGCTGCTGTCGCGGTGTCCGGTTCGGCGGTCATCACCAAGATCATTGAGATGGACAGCGGCCTCAATGAGTTCGAGATGGAAGACCTGATCGGCCTTGAGGCGGATCAGTACATTCCCTATCCGCTGGATGAAGTGGCCCTGGATTTTGAGGTTCAGGGGCCTTCCGAATCTAACCCGGACAAAGTTGAAGTGCTCCTGGCGGCTTGCCGGAAAGAGAACGTGGATGTCCGGGAAGATGTGCTTGAAATTGCCGGCCTGAAATCCAAGATCGTCGACGTTGAAGCCAATGCCCTTGAGCGCGCTTACACCCTGATCGAACAACAGCTCGATGGGCAGGGCGAGGAAATGGTCGTTGCCATTGTCGACCTGGGTGCCACCATGACCACGCTTAGCGTTCTCGCCGGCGGCACGACGGTTTATACCCGTGAACAAATCTTCGGTGGCCGCCAGCTGACGGAAGAAATCCAGCGCCGCTATGGCGTGTCGTTCGAGGAAGCCGGCCTGGCCAAGAAAAAGGGCGGGCTGCCGGACGACTACGAAGAAGAAGTACTTGGCCCCTTCCGGGAAGCAGTGGTTCAGCAGGCTGCCCGCGCACTGCAATTCTTCTTCGGTGCCAGCCAGTACAACTCGGTGGATTATGTGGTGCTGGCAGGTGGAACCGCTTCTATACAGGGGCTGGTTGAAATGGTTGAAGAAAAAACCGGTACCCGGACCCTGGTGGCCAACCCCTTCGCCGATATGTCGATCGGCTCCCGGGTAAACGCCTCAGCCCTGAGCAATGATGCCCCGTCGTTGATGATTGCCTGTGGTCTGGCAATGAGGAGTTTCGACTGATGGCAAAAATTAACCTCAGGCCCTGGCGGGAAGAACTGCGGGCTGAAAAACAGAAACAGTTCGTGGTGATGATTCTGGGCGCGGCGATTATTGCCGCAGGCCTGGCATTCCTCTGGAAGAGCGATATGGATAACCGGATTGCCTACCAGCAGTCCCGTAATGCCTACATCGAAACGGCCGGTAAGGAACTGGATAAGCAAATCAAAGAGATTGAAAACCTCAAGCGGCAGCGCGACGAGCTGCTGGCTCGTATGCAGGTCATCCAGGATCTGCAGGGCAAACGCCCTGTTATTGTCCGGGTATTTGACGAGCTGGTGCGCACGTTGCCCGATGGCCTGTTCTTTACGGACCTGAAGCGGTCGGGGGATCGGATCGACATCGTTGGCATGGCCGAGTCCAACAGCCGCATTTCAAACCTGATGCGCCGCTTTGACGAGTCAGACTGGTTTGCTAACCCGAACCTGTCCAATGTGGCGGCTGCAGACAACCGTCGGGCCGGATACAGTCAGTTCAACCTCTCTGTGCAGCAAAAAACTCCAGAGCCCGAAGGGGAGGGTAAGTAATGAGCCTCGCGGACTCACTTAAAAGCCTGAATGAATTCGATATCAATGACCTTGATATCAATAACGCGGGTATCTGGCCTGCACCAGTCAAGGCAATTGTTGCGCTGATAGTCTTCGGCCTGATTCTTGGTGGTGGCTACTGGTTCTTTATCAAGGATCAGTACGCTCAGCTCGATCGTGTCGAAAAGCAGGAGCAGGAACTCAAGCAGCAGTACGAGCAGAAAGCCTATCAGGTCGCCAACCTGGACGTGTTCAAGGCTCAGATGGCCGAAATGGAAGAAACCTTCGGAGCGCTGGTGCGTCAGCTGCCGAGTGAGACGGAAGTTCCGGGCCTGCTTGAGGACATTACCAACACGGCGTTGGGCAATGGTCTGTCGTTGCAGGAAGTGAAGCTGCAGCCGGAGCAGCGCCGGGACTTTTACTCGGAGTTGCCGATTAACATCCGGGTTTCGGGCGGCTACCACGAGCTTGCCTCTTTCGTGAGCAGTGTGGCCAGCCTGCCGCGGATCGTTACATTGCACGATTTAACCATCAAACCAATCAGCGGAGAGGGCGACCAGCTTGATATGCAGGTTGTTGCCCGTACCTACCGCTACCGGGCTGGAGAGTGAGCATGACAGGAAAGCATGCGGGAAAAGCCTGGCTGGGTGTGTGTCTGGCCTCTTTGCTGACGGCTTGTTCCCAGGGAAACGGTTTCTCTGATCTGGACAAGTTTATGGCGGATACCCGGGCCAAGCCCCGGGGCCACGTTGAGCCCCTGCCGGAATTCAAGGCCTACGAGGCATTCAGTTATTCGGCAGCCGATCGGAGAGCGCCGTTCGAGCCGCCCATCGATGTTCAGCTGACCATGGCCGATGAAGAGCCGGTGAGTGACGTAGAACCGGATCTGGATCGACCGAAGGAAGTTCTGGAGAACTTTGACCTTAAATCACTTGGAATGGTCGGTACTCTGCAGGGCGTGGATGGCAACCTGTTCGCGTTAATACGGGACAACGAAGGCGGGATTCACCGAGTCCGCACCGGTAACTACATGGGCCAGAATTACGGCCGGGTGGTTGGCGTGAGCGACACCCGGATCGAGCTGGTGGAAATCGTTCCGAACGGCCGGGGTGGTTGGGTCGAGCGCCCGCGCTCCCTGTCCCTGGATGAAGAATGAGGCAGGGGAGCGGCAAAAACATGATTGAAAGAAATATGCATGAACAAAAAGTTGTGGGATCGAGGCTAGCGATGTTCAAAAAACTCAATCCTGAATCCGTGAGTTCAACCGGCTGAAACTGTATCCAAAGCCTGCAATAACAAGGCCTTGGGCGATATAATAGCACCTGACATCCATTCACCCAGTCAGTGCATTTGGCTCATGCGTACTTTCACT
>Ga0208015_1000101_pt1 | contig 59334 bp, 41 predicted proteins | sample 26BtaG_FD_184101 | JGI IMG/M metagenome (GOLD analysis project Ga0208015, IMG submission 184101) | Marine viral communities from Cariaco Basin, Caribbean Sea - 26B_WHOI_OMZ_CsCl (SPAdes) (version 2) | ecosystem: Environmental > Aquatic > Marine > Oceanic | place: Caribbean Sea: Cariaco Basin... | reverse complement strand
CTGGCCGTGTTGAATCTGGTATCGTAAAAGTTGGTGACGAGATCGAAATCGTTGGTATCCGTGACACTCAAAAAACCACCTGTACTGGTGTAGAGATGTTCCGTAAACTGCTTGACGAAGGTCGTGCAGGCGAAAACTGTGGCGTACTACTACGTGGTACTAAGCGTGAAGACGTACAACGTGGCCAAGTACTAGCTAAGCCAGGTTCAATTACTCCTCACACCAAGTTTGACGCAGAAGTATATGTACTGTCAAAAGAAGAGGGTGGTCGTCACACACCATTCCTAAACGGCTATCGTCCACAGTTCTACTTCCGTACCACTGACGTAACTGGCGCAATCCAATTACAAGACGGTACTGAAATGGTAATGCCTGGTGATAACGTTGAGATGGGCGTAGAGCTTATCCACCCAATCGCTATGGACAAAGGTCTTCGCTTCGCAATTCGTGAAGGCGGCCGTACTGTAGGCGCTGGTGTTGTTGCTAACGTATTGAACTAAGACTTAAGTCTCAGTAATGAGCTTATGAATTAGTCAGAAAAAAGCCACCCTATCTAGGGTGGCTTTTTTTTGGATGTTGAATAGCGGATGCTCGTTATAGGTGCGCCCCAGTAACCGACGTTTAGATAGGTTATATAGCGAGCGTAGGATGGGCTAGCGGCAACCTAACTCACCAAGCCTCTGATTCAAAGTCAGACAGCTGGTTAGCCAAAGCGTAACCGGCCAATCTGTAATTTAATCTTTGCGTGACTTGTTTAATCTCTGATAAATGAGTTGGTGCTAAACCGCTTCTAGACCTCGCGTAGAAAGGCCCAACTATTTAATAGTTGGGCCTTTCTGTTCCAGCAAAAATTTAATCAAAGCTCGTAATCGCAAAGGCCGAAATTTATTAGGCAACAAAGTCAGCCAAGCCGTACCTTGAAACTTAGACTTTAATTGCCAATTGGGTAAAACTTCTATCACTGTACCATCGTTTAAGGCGTCCTTAATCACAAAATCAGGAAAACTTCCGATTCCCAAATCATTCAAAACACCCTCTAAACGCATATCTGCATGGTTCACCGCATAACGTCCACTCACGATAACGATTATTTGCTCAGTGGGCTTTGATGACATGTCTGTGACTTGCATAAATCGCCATTGGTTGTCTTCGGGTGTTTCGCCTAAGTAAAGACAGTCATGATTTTTCAAATCTAGCGGATGCTCTATGGCGTATGAGTTTGACGCTAAGTAGCGTGGTGTCGCACATAACACCCGCCTTACTTTCCTCAAAGGTTTAGCAATTAAGTAATCGGGCGGTGTTTCACTTATCTCTATCGCACAATCAATATTCTCGCGTAATAAATCTAAAGCATCATCGGTGACTTTAATATTTAAATTGATATCAGGATATTGCTTCATAAAGTCTATAAATAGTGACCCCATCTTATGACTGGCAAAGCTATCAGGTACACCTATCGTTATATCGCCTGCCAGCACCTCGACAGATTGATTTGCAACCTCTACTGCTAGGTTCGCTTCATCTAACATATTTTGACAATGTTTCAAAAATAGCTCACCCGTATTCGTTAAACGCATACTACGTGTGGTGCGCTCAATGAGCTTTGTACCTAACTTATCTTCAAGTTGGTGAATACGCTTACTGACAGAAGATGGAGTCATTTGTAACGCTTGCGCAGTCCCGCTAAAGCTACCTGACTTAGCAACGTCTTCGAAAATCGCCATATTTATAAGCAGACTGTTTAGGGTGTTTTTATTCATCAATCATTAACCTATAAATAAGAATCGATATTCAAAACTAAGACTGGCTCATTTGGCAAAACTATTTAGCGCAATCAGTCATTCTAACACCGCTAGAGCTTGGGTAATCTATTAGGTGCTGTATTCCTAAGTGCTTTATTTACCGAGCACCATGCCGAAAATGACTTCTAGGACAAACTGTGAAAATGATCAAAACCGCAAATAATAGATTAAACAATAGACAGCTTTTGTTATTATCTGATATCTGTCTAATTTTAGTTGCCATGCTTTGGGGGTCGAGCTATGGCGCTGCCAAACTCAGCCTACAATATTATCCCGTTCTTGGGTTTTTAGCCATACGCTTCGGGCTTACCAGCATAATACTAGCGCCTGTATTAATAGGCGTCTATAAACAACACACCACACAACTAAAACGTACGGTCGCAGCAGGTTTGCCACTTGGCACAATTTTACTCGCCATCTTTATATTTGAAACCTATGGTCTGTTTTATACCAGTGTCGCCAACGCCGCTTTCCTAATTAGCCTGTGTATTATCATGACGCCATTTATGGAATGGTTCATTCTAAAAACCCGTCCGCATAAACTCGTTTTTATATGTTCCATTCTGTCACTACTGGGTACGTATTTTTTAACGATGGACGCTCAACATAGCGCTGGCATCTTGCTCAATCTAGGCGATAGCCTTATATTACTAGCCGCAGTTGGCCGTGCGCTGATGGTAACCATGACCAAAAAGCTTATTGATAACAAGTCTGCAATTATAAAAATGACAATAGAAATTGCTCAACCTATCTCACCGCTTGCTCTAACAGCGGTGCAATCTATCGTGGTCTTTGTTGGTTGTTTTGTGCTGTTTTTAGTGACTAACTTACTGTCGGGCGACTCAATTATGCTAAGTCTACCGAATGAATCAGCTTTTTGGTTACCGACCTTTTATCTTATTATATTCTGTACTATCTTCGCTTTTTTTGTGCAAAACTGGGCTATAAAAATCGGTTCGCCCAGTCGTGCATCGCTACTTATGGGTAGTGAGCCTATATTTGGAGTATTGTTTGCAGTGCTGTTATTTAACGAGCACGTTGGGGTGTTAAGTTGGTTAGGAGGTGGATTAATTACATTAGCATCTGTACTATTGGTTTCAAGAGGACGGTAAATACCAGATTATGCATGTTTGTAGAGCAATCGTAGGATGGGTTAGCTAAAGCGTAACCCACCAAATGATAACTATAATCGACGGCAGGTTATGTTTTTTCTTCATTCTCTATGAGAGCTTTAATACACTAAATCACCCTACATCCAAAAATATTGAAAACTTTAAGGGAAAAGCTTTGCTAATATAAACCCTGTTCGTAAACACATCTAATAGAGCAAAAATGCCAACTATCGAAATCCTCAATAAAAAGCTAGCAGAAACTCAAAATCTCATTCAAGCCGTAGCGAATATCGAAGCCATCGTCCAGCCACAAGATGCTTGGAGTTGCCAGACTTTGCTCGAACTGCTTGAGCAAGACAGCATCAATATGCTAGTAGTGTACGCACAAGATAAAAGTGCAAAGAGCAACGTAATTGGTTACTGCTTATATCAAATGGTGTTTGAGCAAGCAGAAATTTTACGTATTGGCACGCATCCCAACTATCAGCGACAGGGGGTTGCGACACAGACTATTGATAAGTTGCATAAAGTATTGCAGAGTAATCAAGTGGAAAATTTGTTGTTAGAGGTAAGAGCAGACAATCATGCTGCGATAGCCCTATATAAGCAGCAAGCATTTACTATTATTCATAAACGCAAAGGCTATTACCAGTCACCGAATCAGTCTGCAGTTGATGCACTCATCATGCAACATGTCTATGGTGAGTGAAGAGAGTAAATTCTTATTAGGAGTGATAAGCGTAGTTTCTTTAAAGGTAAATTATTTATCTCAACCAACGTTATCGTGTTTAACTTGATGGTATTTTCTTTTTACAGATATTAGTGTCTAATTGATAGTTGCTGTCTGCTTTCATCCGTGCGAGAACATCTATACGCTCGCTCAATAACTCTACCATCACGCTTATATTGGCTTGCTGTTTTCTGACTTGTTCTAGCTTTTGCTGAGTTAGCATGAGCTGCAAATCAATATCCAATTGGCCATCGTAATAATCGTTTAAACTGTTTTTGATTTCAGTAAGGGTGAAGCCAATGGCTTGTGCGCTTTTGATTAGCTCAATACGCTCGACACACTCGGGATGAAACTCAGTATATAAACGTGAGCCTGCTTGACGCTTACGTGACCTTAGTAGGCCCAACTGCTCATAATGACGCACGGTGTCTTTGGTTGTATTGGCTTTTGCTGCCAGCTCTCCGATTAGCAGAAATGAGGTATCAAGCGCCATAAAATTCTCTTAACTCTTTAGCTTTTGTAGATTTCATGATTGATGCTGCCAAGGATCAGTCGTATCGAGAAGGGATACGGCCAATGGTTTGTGAGAATTATTGTGCCAATTGATGGAGCGACTGCTTATTAAGCGGTCTAATTGAGCAAGAAAGTCAGGACGCGGTAGAGTAGTGGCACCTAAGCTCATCAAATGATCATTCGGTAGCTGGCAGTCGACAAGTGCAACATGACTTTGCTCACACAAGCGCATCAATCCCCAAAACGCGAGTTTTGACGCATTAGAGGCGCGATGAAACATGGATTCGCCAAAGTAGATGCCGTTTATTTTTAGTCCATAAAGTCCGCCAACGAGCTGACCTTTTTCATCCCACACCTCAATGCTATGGGCAAAGCCTTGTGCATGCAGTGTGGTATAGGCCTCAATCATCTCTTCATGAATCCAAGTGTGTTCGCCTTCGGGCAAGTCATTATGAAGACCATCGCTACGCGGCAGACTACAGGCATGTATGACATCATCAAAAGCTTGATTGAGTGTTAGTTGCCAACGCGCGCGACTTGCTTGCTTGCGCAGTGACTTGCTCGGTTGATAATCAGATGGGACGATCACACAACGCGGCTCAGGACACCACCAAGCGATAGGCTCATCTTCATTGAACCATGGAAACAGCCCCTGTGCATAAGCAGATATCAATGTATCGGGTGCAAGATCGCCACCCATCGCGACAATGCCAATGCCATCAGGATCGATAGAGATAGGATCAGGAAAGTCATAACGCCCAAGACTCTTTAAAGTCTCAGGCGTGATGTATTGATCGTTATCGTTGAGCTGTATGAAGTTATTCATTTAGTCTTCTTGATCAGCAGTTAGCGTTGACGCATAGGTATGGTCTTTCGCCGTTGCCTCACCGATGGCATCTAAGTACTTCTCAGCATCAAGTGCTGCCATACAGCCAGTACCAGCAGAGGTGATGGCTTGGCGATAGACATGATCAGCCACGTCACCTGCGGCAAACACACCTTCGATACTGGTTTGCGTGGCGTTACCATTAAGGCCACTATTGACGACCAGATAGCCATCTTTCATATCCAATTGACCTTTGAATAGGTCGGTATTAGGCTTATGACCGATGGCGACAAACATACCCATTGTATCTAGTTGTTTGGTGCTGCCATCAATCATTGATTCGATAACGACACCATTGACGCCCATATCATCACCGACGACTTCTTTGACTTGATGGTTCCATTCGATTTTGACGTTACCGTTTTTGGCTTTTTCAAACAGCTTGTCTTGTAGGATTTTTTCAGAGCGTAAGCTATCACGGCGATGCACTAAAGTGACTTCAGAAGCAATGTTAGAGAGGTATAAAGCTTCTTCGACTGCCGTATTACCACCGCCAATCACGGCGACTTTTTGATCTTTATAAAAGAAACCGTCACAAGTGGCACAAGCGGATACGCCAAGCCCTTTGAATTTGGTTTCTGATTCTAGACCGAGGTACTGAGCAGAGGCACCTGTTGAGATAATCAAGGCATCACAAGTATAGGTGCCGTTGTTACCTGACAGCTCAAAAGGTCGTACATTTAAGTTAACATCATTGATATGGTCATAAACCAATTCTGTACCGAAACGCTCAGCATGTGCCTTCATACGCTCCATCAATGCAGGACCGGTCAAATCATGCGCATCGCCTGGCCAGTTATCGACTTCAGTGGTGGTGGTTAATTGGCCACCCACTTCCATACCCGTTACCATGACAGGTTTGAGGTTGGCGCGTGCTGCATAGACCGCAGCAGAGTAACCGGCAGGGCCTGAGCCTAAAATGATGAGCTTTTCGTGACGTGGAGCAGTAGTGTCAGTTGCCATGAGTTGTTCCTTTCTAAATATACGAATGAAAAATATGAGTTATAAATATAATAAAAAAACGTCAAGCGTTGCTACTAATATGGTTTTTCTAATTGCTGTGTGATAATAACATAAGGGTAGATAGCAAAAAGTGCAAGTTTGCTAAAACAAACACAGCTATCATTAGAATCAAAGCATAATAACCTTGAAATACTCGTGCTAGAAACAGCTGGTATTTTATAGGGTCTATAAGAAATTGTTAGCAGTATTCTGTTAGTAACTTTTGGATTATTCGCAGATTTTTTGCGCAAATCGTACATTGATTTACTTTCTTGCACGCTTTCTTTATAAGAGTGTCGCCACTGTACCTATGTATTTGTTATTATAAGAAGTTATGCCAAGTGTGGCAGAGCTTAAGCGATGACTGCTATGCTCAGGCCTTTTGAGAGGCGAATCTCAACCAAACACTTTGCTAGGTACCTTTATATGTCAGCACTTTATGTCAGCATGATTAGACTTAGTCATGCACTGGCGACCATTTAGTATTAACAACAAGGCAGATTTTACGTGATATCAGCACCGCTTATTGAGTATTTAAAAAAGGGAATATTTACCCTCCTTGGGTTAATACTGGCTGTTTATTTGTTTGTTATTTTGATGACTTACACAGGCAATGATCCTAGCTGGTCGCACATCAGTAGTGATATGACGACCATTAACAATATGGGTGGGCAGACGGGCGCTTGGTTGTCCGACTTGCTCTATAGCTTTTTTGGCTATGGTGCATGGTGGTTTTTAGCGTTTGTAGTTTATGAGTCTATCCTTATTTGGTGGAACAATAAGCCGACGTTTTGGCTCATGCGATTGGTCGCTTATGTGTTTTTGCTGTTGAGCGCCAGTGCATTATTTGCACAACTGGTTGCATTGGTTCAGCAAGTAGCCAATCCCGCATCAATGGAGCTTGAAGGCGTGGCTGGCGGTATCATCGGTCTTGAGTTGCAGGAACGTTTGGCACAGTTGCTATCGCAGTGGGGGAGTGTGGTTTTCTTGGCGGTATTCGTTGTGATTACGGCTACCTTTGCCTTTAACATCCATTGGCTTGCTATATATCAGAAGATTACAGCATTATCATGGCTTGGCTCAGGGTTGAAAAATAAAGACACGGCTCAAGCCGATCAACAAAGTAATGTCTCCCAAAACGCTGATAACATCACAGAAAACAATAGCAATCAAACAGCCGAGTACGAGCAGCTGCCACTTGAGCTGCAATCAGCTGACGATGCGAATAGTGCTCATGCAGTAGATAATAGTGGCAGATTCAGCAATGTATTGTCAGATTTTTTGTCGACGTCAGGATTGGCTGATAGTGTGAAAGCCTCTATGGCGACAGCAAAAGCAGCCGCTACGTCTAGCGATGAAAAAAGTGAGCCACAATACGCGGCCGCAGCGACTGCTAATGCTACGGTTGGTAGTACAGTCAGTGACACAAACACATCGGCGATATCAAACCCTATCGTGGCGCCTGCTCGTAAAGTTGAGCCAAGCTTTGCATGGAATGACGCAAATACGGTTGATGATTTGCTCGCGCGTGAACAGATGGCTTATAGCACTAACAGCATAGATAATTCTACTGTGCCTAACTATGCACAGAGTGAAGTCGTCACTGACGTGTCACTAGAAGAAGCGGTACAAACCTCTGTGGCAGCACCGATGGTAGAAACAGAAACTCAATCAGATTTATCTAATCAAGCTATTACTAAGCCGGAGGATTCTCACCCAGATGATACAACGGGGAATGTCGATAAGTTAGCAGAAGCGTGGTTGGCTGAGCATGGCAATATATCAGAACCTATTGCGCAAGCGTCAGTTGATACTGCTGAGGAAACTAATGTCACTAAGCAAATTCCGCAAGAAGAGCTATCGAGACCTACGTCAGACACCACTAATAGCATTCTAAGTGACGATTCTTATGGGTTCTCTGATGCACAGGCCGAACTATTACAACGTAATGAGTCGTCGCCTGTACCTGAGGTCACAATGACTCAGTCATCGGTAGAAGTAGCCGCATCGGTATCAGAAATTTCGGATATGACACCGACCAATACGCCGCCTGCCAATCCAAAAGCGGCACCAACTGTGGAAGCGGTCAGTTCGGCCTCAAATATACAGCCTGTAGCCCCAGCTAAACCATCCGTCAGCTTTGCGGTACCAGAAGGTGATAGTAGCAACCATATCACTGACATGATGCCGGAGGATGATGCTACTGACGACACCAGTGCACCAGTTATGCCGCATATCAGTGACGATGCGGCGTTCAGTCAAAAATCACGCTCGATGCAAACCGCTGCCTATCGTAATAGTCTAACGCCTATCCCAAACGTCTCTATACTGGACAAGCCTGATCCTGACCGTAAGCCTAGCTATACTATTGCTGAGCTTGAGCAATTATCTGAATTGTTAGAGATCAAGCTCCAAGAATTCAATGTAAAAGCAACTGTCGTCAACGCTATCCCAGGGCCTGTCGTAACTCGCTTTGAAGTGGAGCTTGCTGCTGGTGTAAAGGCCAGTAAAGTCACAGGTATTTCGCGTGACTTGGCGCGCTCATTATCGATGGCCTCATTGCGTGTGGTCGAGGTCATTCCTGGCAAGCCTTACATCGGTATTGAAGTACCCAATAAGAAACGTGAAATGGTGCGCTTGATTGAATTATTAAGTACCGAAAAGTTCAAGGATCCTAAGGCACAAATCAGTATGGCGATGGGTAAAGATATCGGTGGCAACCCTATTATCACTGATCTTGCTCGCGCACCGCACATGCTGGTCGCTGGTACCACAGGCTCTGGTAAATCTGTACTGGTCAACTCGATGCTATTATCGATGTTACTTAAGTACACGCCCAATGAGCTGCGTCTGATCTTGATTGATCCAAAGCAGCTCGAGCTGGCTAACTATAATGATATTCCACATCTACTAACGCCCGTTGTCACCGATATGACCGAGGCTGCTAGCAGCTTGTCATGGTGCGTGGCCGAGATGGAACGTCGTTATCAGCTAATGAGCTTACTCAAGGTTCGTAAGCTGAATGAGTTTAATAAAAAAGTCATCGCGGCAGAGAAATCAGGCAATCCAATGCTTGATCCTCTATGGCGACCGAATGACAGCGTAAGTATCAGCCAAGCGCCAAAGCTCAAAACCTTACCCATGATTGTTATTGTCGCGGATGAGTTCGCCGATATGATTATGCAGGTGGGTAAACAAGCCGAAGAGTTAATCACGCGCTTGGCGCAAAAATCACGGGCGGCTGGTATTCACTTAATGTTAGCTACCCAGCGTCCATCAGTCGATGTCATTACGGGTTTGATCAAAGCCAACATCCCTGTGCGTGCGGCATTACGAGTCAACTCAAAAGTCGATTCGCGTACCATTTTGGATAGTGGCGGTGCTGAGGACATGCTGGGTAACGGTGATATGTTGTTCTTGGGGCCAGGTCAGATTGAACCAGATCGTGTACACGGTGCTTATGTCAGTGATGAGGAGGTCAACCGTGTCTGTGACGCATGGCGTGAGCGCGGTGCTCCCGATTATATTGACAATATGGCAGGGAATTTTGAATTGTCTAGTCCGGGCGGTGGTAGTACAGCCAATGCCTCTGGTGAAGATGATGATTTATATAATGATGCCGTGGCCTTCATTATGGAAACGCGTAAAGTATCAGCTTCTAGTATCCAGCGTAAATTCAGTATCGGCTATAATCGTGCTGCCCGTATTGTCGACTCGATGGAAGACGCTGGACTGGTCAGCTCGATGGGCAAAAGTGGTAAGCGCGAACTGTTAATGTAGTGCTTAGTATTGAATTAATAATGAAAAAACGAGTCATGAAAGTGGCTCGTTTTTTTATGAAAGAGATTTAAGGTTAATTTCATTTATAAACCAACTAGCTACCAAAAATTTCAAATGACCAGTGAGTTTGTTTATCAACCATAAGTCGTGGTTTTTTATACTAAACTGATAGTTACTGATGAAATAAGTATTCAAAAATCTTACTACAATTACTCTCCAAGGAAGGTCAGTTATGTTTAAGGAATATACCCAGTACGATGCACTCGCCTTAGCGGCATTGGTCAATTCAGGTGAGGTCAGCGCGAAGGAGTTGCTGGATGCAGCCGTTTATCAGGCCAATAAACTCAATCCCAAACTAAATGCCATTATTCACCGTTTCGATGAGCGCGCTTATAACGCTGCGCAGGCAGGGTTGCCATCTGGTGTGTTCAATGGCGTGCCTTATCTGCTAAAAGACTTGTCATTTAGTTTCGCGGATGAACCCATCACGATGGGCAGCCGTAGTGTGAATATCCTTTCAGAAAAAGACAGCGAAATCGTCAAGCGAATGAAAGCCACGGGCGTGAACACCTTTGGTAAGACTAATACGCCTGAGTTTGGTTTAATTATCACGACTGAGCCAAAAGCACATGGTGCTACTCACAATCCCTTTAAAAAAGGCTACAGCTCTGGCGGCTCGTCAGGTGGTAGTGCAGCAGCAGTGGCGAGTGGTATTGTGCCGATGGCAGGCGCTGGTGATGGCGGCGGCTCGATACGGTTTCCGGCTGCTTGGTGCGGTGCGTTTGGCTTAAAGCCAAGCCGTGGCCGTAATCCATTAGGTCCTAATCTTGGTGAAGGCTGGGATGGTGCAGTTGCCGATCATGTTATCACACGCTCGGTACGTGACAGTGCCGCGATGCTCGATGCCACCAGTGGTGCGGAGATTGGTGCGCCTTATGTTATTGCGCCGCCAGATAGCACATTTTTGCAAGCGGCGATGCGTGCACCGCGACCATTAAAAATCGCTTTGCAGCAGCAACCACTGATTGCCAATACCGCCGTTGATAAAGAAGTTCTTGCTGTACTGGAGCAAACTGCCAAGCAATTAGAGTCTATGGGGCATCAGGTCATACCCGCTGAGCCAAATATCAATATCGAGCAGTTTTGGCACGATTTTATCATGGTGGTCTGCGCGCATACCGCCTTTACGATTGATAATATCGAGCGTGAGTTTGGGTCCGCCCATGTCAAAAACCTAGAACCGCAAACCTACAACATGGCGCTACTCGGACGTTCGCTATCAGCAGTGGACTTGGTTCATGCCAAACACGGTTGGCATAACAGTCAGTATCAAACGGGACTGTTATTAGAAACCTACGATATGATTTTATCCCCGACCGTGCCAACACCTGCGGTCAAACACGGCGTGCTACCACCTAGCCGCATGGATGAGGTGATGATGCGTAGCGCTGGGGTACTGAATAAAGGGTTTGATATGGGCAGATACGCCTTTAGCTCGGGGATGATCGAAAAGCTAAGCGCGCCTGTGCTAGGAAAAATGGGCTTCACGTTATTGGGCAACGTCACAGGATTGCCAGCCATGTCGGTGCCAGTCGGCATGAGTAAAAAAGGCTTGCCAATTGGTATGCAACTGATCGGACGTATGAATGATGAGGCGACGCTATTTAGTCTGGCAGGTGAGATGGAGCGTGCAGGTTTATTTACCAAACCTGCCTTTGAAAAGTAGGTTTGGTTTGTGTGCTTTAATTAGATAAGTAGGAAATAGTAAATAGAAGCTAATCAAAGCGGTAAATATCCATGCCCAAACTATGATGGGCCATACTCTGATGAACGACAGAAACGCGCTGACCGGCACCTAATGCAAAAAACAATGGCAGCAAATGCTCATCACTAGGGTGAATGTCTTTGTACTCTGGATATTGTTGCCAGTCGAGGGCAGTGGGTATGTCTATCTTGAGCTGCTGGAGCAACCACTGCTTAAATCCTTTAGCAGCCTGATCGATGCTATCGGCTTCCCAGCGTAGCGCTTGCAAGTTGTGGGTGATATTACCTGAGCCAATAACAAGAATTTTCTCATCACGCAGATGCGCGAGCTGCGCGCCCAATTGATAGCAAGCAATGCTATCGTAATGCTGCGGCAGTGATACTTGAACGATAGGCACATCTGCCTCTGGGTACAGGTGTCTGAGCGGTGCCCAAACGCCATGATCACAGGCACGTACAGGATTGACACTACAAGTGATACCGCGTGCGGTGAGCTGCTGAGCAAGTGTCTCAGCCAGCGCTGGTTGACCTGATGCAGGATACTGAAGATCGTAAAGCTCAGGCGCAAAACCCGAAAAATCATGCCACGTTTTTGGCTGCGGGTTACTACTGATCTCAAGCTTTGCTGATTGCCAATGCGCCGACATAATGACGATAGCACGTGGCTTAGGTAAGTTTTGCCCGATACGTGCCAATGCACTGGTCGTGGCAGATTGCTCAATCGCAAGCGTGGGTGCCCCGTGCGAGATAAATAACGCAGGTAGTTTGGATGCATTGGGCATTATAGCAGACGCACTTTCCCATGCCGCAGCAGAGGTAATAGGTGTCTGTACAGTGTCGTGATAATGGTCACGCTGATGCGTAGTCTGAGAGGCTTTGGATGTCGCGCGTTTTGGATATTTCATGTTCCATTTATTAGGGCGTACGCCAGTTTTTCAATCTCTTTTGAGGTTGATGTTTTAAATCAAAAAAACAGCTTAGAGTTTGGTTAATTACCGCGATGATAAGGGTGGTTATTATTGATACTCATCGCGCGGTATAGCTGCTCCATTAGTACAACGCGTACCAGAGGGTGCGGCAATGTCAGGGCTGATAATGATAATTTTGCATCGGCTTTTGCCAACACTGCTGGTGATACGCCATCTGCACCGCCGATGACCAACGCAATATCATCACCTTGCTGCATGCCATCAGCGAGTTTATCAGCCAATCCTTCCGTTGAAATCATCTTACCTTTGACGTCTAGTACCCATAATTGCTCACGGCTCGCGGCGTTGTGAGCGGCCAATATCGCTTGACCTTCTTGCTCACGGTACTGTGCTAGATTGGCATCTGATGGGTTTTTTGCCCGTTTTGCAGCGGCAATTTCCACAATCTCTGTGCTCAGCATGGGCTGAATACGCTTAAAATACTCATCAAATCCTGTCTGTACCCAGCTTGGCATTTTATTGCCAACGGTCAAAATTCTAACCTTCATAGTTCCTACCATTTTTTAAATTGAAAAATTTTTACATTCGAGCACTGAATCTGAGTATTGATAGCCATCAGTGCTCAAGTATCTAATCACTACATCAAAGGGGTAATGGTCTCTGACACGCTGTGATCTACATCCTGCTCATCATCACTCGTATCGGCTTGGCGTTGTTTTGGAATCACGCTGAGTTTGGCATCAGACTCGAAGACAATGGCTTCGATATCATCAAAATTATTGACCCCTTCAGCGCGCATCGCACATTCGATTTCTTGACGAGTCAGGCGCTCGGCACGCATCGCTTCTGGCAAAAACTGCCCTTGATAAAAGACAATACGTGGATCAGACAGAATAACACTGCTAAATTGCGGTGAGATAGAGGCGTATTTGGTTATCAAAAACTGTAAGAGATAGAGTACCAATATCGACGAAGCCCCTTCAATAAAAGGGATGTTTTTGAGCAAAATGGTACTGGCACCCAATGAGCCAATCATGACGGTCACGATCCAGTCAAAATTATTGAGCTGTGACGTCGATCGTTTACCAGAGGCTTTGGTCACCAACACAATCAACACGTAGACCATAAAGGTCGTTAAAACAATGCGACCGAGCTTATCTATGTTGTCAAAAAAAACCGTTTCCATGATGTTTGCTCCTATTATAAAGTAAAACAAATAACCGCTAAAATTTGACTGCTCAAAGTTAGCCTAACGGATTTTACGTATGAGTAGGAGAAAACTTTGTATTACCTTGTAGGTGGTCGGTTATGCTCGTTGTAGATGGTCTGGTGTGCTCATACTGTTTTGGGAGCAGGGTTTAAGAAATGGTTGATGGCCCATAGGCTGATACGCGTACTGACCAAGGTGAATACCAGCATCAGCACCAATGAAGAAAGCAGGGGAAAAGGCCGCGCCATAGCCATCTCGAGTAATACCTCACGGCTAACCCCATCAAATAACCAAAACCATATGGCTAAAAAATAAAGGACCGTCAATAACCAAACCACCGCAACACCGCCAAACATGAGCCGGTTGATTTCATTTTTAGCCAAGGCGCGCTGCTGATGCTTGATGAATTTGCTGACAGCAATATAGGCGCCGACGATGATAGAGACGACCATGACCAGTTGCGAGTTAAGCGCAATCTTGGTCTGAATCATCATAAATATGGCGCTGGCAAGGATGTAACCAATGGCAAAAAACCCGATATATTGCGCCAGTTTAGGCTGACTTGACACAAGCGTGTGAGGCTTACTGAGATTGGTTGTCTGGCGTGACATAAGCTGGCCTTTGTAAAGGTAAAAATGAAAGTTTCAAAAATGTATTCATAAATATAGCAGTCATGATTGCCGTGCAAATAATCATACCACTTGCGTCAAAATATCTGCTATTGCTTTACTACTACTTAATAAGCATCGCTTTAGCAAAACCATCAGCGCTGAGCGGTCCAGTCGAGTACTGCATCTAATACAGGTCTTGCCGTATAAGGATTGAGCGCTTGATCTGTATTAATCATACCCACAACGACATAGTCTTGACCTGACAACCCTTTGACATAGCCTGCCATTGAGGTGACGTTGTTTAATGTGCCTGTTTTTATCCATGCTCGGCCAATCGCTGCTGAGTCAGGTAGTCGCTCACTATGAGCGGCAATGGTACCACTGACTCCAGCGATACCTAACGAATCCACATACGCATCAAAGCTTGGGTGATTATAAGCGTAAGTCAACAGCTCGCTTAAATTGGCGGCTGTGATGGTACAGTCGCGGCAGAGTCCTGAGCCATTGGTCAGGTAAGGTGGCGGTGTGCTTAGGTTGGTTTGCCACCATTGATTGATGGTCTGTAAGGCTGAAGAGTAATCAGTACTAGCAGGTGTGCCAAACTGATATAGGCTATCAGCTTTTTTATGGGTATTTTGATGACTGACTACTGTGTTATTTATTGACTCGTTAGTATCGGTATTAATAGCTGTTGATTGAGTCAGTCCTGCTTTGTCATAGGCACCTATAGATAGGGCCACTTGTTCAGCCATAACATTGTTTGAAAAATGGTTGATATCATGAATCTGCTGCGTTAGGTTCAACGAAGGATAGCTGACCATAGGCAAGGGTGAAATGGTAATAGCCGTGAGACCATGTACTGATTTTGAGGTTTTTTTGGCATCGTAAGGGGTTTCTTGTGAGATCACTTTTCCGCTCAGGGTATTGCCTAGTGCTTGCCATTTGGCAGCAATGACGTGTGCCGCAAACTCTTTGGCATTAGGATATGCCACATAAAACACATGCTCGCCGCAGCTCTCTGGCAGGCTGGCATTGAGTGCTAGCCGCTCCGCTTGCCACTGCGGCGATAGGCTGTAGCTTGCCTGTCCACAGTAAGCGGCACGGGTATTTATCTTATCAGGCAGCTGATAGTTGGCCAGTCGCGGCTTATAGGTCAAGCTCGCTTGGCCATTATCTAAAGGGTAGGTTTTGATACCAATGGTGCTAAAGTTGACCAAAAAGCCATCAGGACTGGCGTTATAAGGGCGCAAAGGTGAGTTATCAAAAGCGGCAGGATCTTCGCTCACGTTTTTGAAGATTGCACTGTCAACGATGATGTCACCGTCGATATGGCGAATACCTGAGGCTTGTACTTTATACAGTAGCTCCTTCAAACGCTCGTGGGTCATTTTTGGATCGCCACTACCTTGAATGATTAAATCGCCATGTAGACGGTCGCCGATGACAATACCAGTATGGTAGACGCGTGTATACCATACAAAGTCTGCCCCTAGTGTGTCCAAAGCGATAAAACTGGGAACGAGTTTCATGGTGCTGGCAGGGGTACGAGGGACATCAGGTTGATGATTCAATAATGGCGAAAAGGAGATTTTGATAGAAGTTTTATCAGTGCTCACCGCGCTATTGTCATTGTTAGCAGGGGTTGATTGCTCATCAGGCACTACCGTTGGGATGCTTTCTACACTCTGATAAGTATAAGGATCATCAGTATAATCGTGTATCTTCTGCTCGTGCTGTTCAATCGTGCGCTTTTCAATAGTAATCAATGCGCTTTGTTGGTCAGGATTATTGGCGGCATAGTTGTTATTATTTTGAGTCGCTTTCTGACTGCTACTGTTTTTATCAGTAGGTATATTGGTGGTCGTATTGTTAGATGGCGTCGTCGGCATCGATTGACTATCAATATCACTGCTATCGATCACCTGAATGGGCGCAGGCAGACGACTGGCATTCTTGTCCCCTATTGGCGTGACGATGATACTGATGTCAGATTCTGTCAGATCTGCACGCGATAACGCAGCTTGAATGGCTGTTGGCAGAGCGGCTTGTGCGTAAGTAGGCACCAGCATAAGCGCTGACAGTAGTGCAAGTATCGGCAAACGTTTTTTAGATTGATTATATAGTGGCACACAGCTACAGAGCGTGGTGAGATTTGCTGTCATGGGCATGCGGCTATTGCGTTGAGAGAAGTCGCGTTGAGATGGGTCGTATTGACAGAGATCGCGTTGAAGAGGGTATCGCATGAGCATCTTTCATCAGGTGGCAAAAACTGCCTATGGTAACATGAGTTGCTGTTTTCGCACATGCTCTCAGAAGCTCAATTTTATTGTCAATGATAAAGGCTAGCGTACATGCAAAAACGCCATCGCCGTCATAATCGCGTCATTATAAGCATCATGCGCGCCTAGCTCAGGAATATCATAATGCGCCAAAATATTATTCAAATGCTGCGTTTGATTGGGGATACCTTGCGTACGGTCGCCCATACGTCGACTGTATAATTGACGCACATCGATGACTTTGTTGGGCAGGATCGTTCCCATATAGCGTTTGACCAAAGGATTTAAAAATGCCATGTCGAGCTGTGTGCAGAACCCAACGATGGGGCGGTTATCAATAAAAGGTAACAAGAGAGCCAGCATCTCGTCATAACTCATGCCATGCTCGACATCAGCAGTACGCAGACCATGAATAACGATTGTATCGCGATCTGGCATTACAGGCGGTCTGCAAACTAAGTGCATGCCATTACCCGTATCGATCGTATTGCCATTAATATGTATCGCTGCCATGGATAATAAATGGTGCTTTTTGGGGTTCAGGCCAGTCATTTCACAGTCAATCGCTACCCACTGCTCAGCCGATGGTATGGTGAACATTGATGCCAGCTCTGGACGCTGTAGCTGCGTCTTTTGCCAAGCGCAAGATAACTGCTGTAGCCAGCTCATGTTGATCATCCATTCATTTATGCTATTGCTATATTTATGCTATTTCTAACTGATAGTGTTGACGCAGCTGATTTTTAAAACTTTTTACCACGGCCAGACATTCTTTAAGCAGGTCGCGTTCTAGTGCGGTTAGTGTCGTTGGATCGACTTGCCTTGCTTGTTTGTCATCGGTTGACAGTGCGACTGATAAACGCTGCGCCATAAAAAACTCTAAAGCTTCCAATAACGTATCAGCGCGCTCTTGGGTCAGGGCATGAGACTGCACCAATGCCTTTAGGCGATCTTTACTGCTAGGCACATTGAGCACATCATTTTCTAATGCCAACGTACGAATACCATGAACCAATGGAAAGATTCCTGCTTTTTTTAGATCAATATCTGCTGATATAGATTTACCCCCTATCAAAGGCACAAACTTTTGCCACCACTGATTGACATCGCCAAACTGTAGCGCTGCACGGGCAAACTGACGTACAAACATTGGATCGGCTTGTCTGTGCGCCATTCTTAAATGCTGACGCACCTGTATGAGTAGGGTTTCGTCACCGCAGACGTATTCGCCATCCATTATGGCGGACAAGTAGATGCCATGCATGGGGTCAGTGTTCCTAAACCATATGCCAATCTGAGCGGTAAACCGCTTGAGCGGTTGTCGCCACATGGCGTTGGTCATCATGATATTGCCATCGCACAGTGGATAGCCAAGCGTTGCCAAATGATTGTTAAAGGTATCGGCAAACTGTGCCAAGTCCGGATGCGTATAACCGTCACGAATGATTAGTGCGTTATCTTGATCGGTACGCATGATTTGTTCGCCGCGACCTTCTGAGCCCATGACGATGAGACAAGTATTGCTTATCACTTCATCAGGCACGATAAGTTGCCACAACTTGGTAAATACCTGTGCATTCAGGGTCTGCACCATACGGCTGATATTACCGATTTTGACACCGTTTTGATGCTGCGCACGAATATAGCGACCGATGAGTTCGACTGCGGTATCTAGGCTCGGCAAGTCAGTTGCTTGTTCGATTTGAATACTAATGAGCTGTGAGTGATGGCCAATGTGGGCGAGCATATCGCTTTGTCCCAGCACACCGACGACATCGCCACTGCTATCAATGACTGGCAGCCTGTGAATGCGATAGCGGGTCATGGTGAGCAACGCATCGCCAATCTCATCAGTGGCCTTGATCGTACGTAGGTCAAAATTAGCATAGCGCTGGCACAGCGTAATAGCGGGATCTTGTCTGTCACTCACAGCACGGCAAATATCCGTATCAGTGAGAATGCCTAGCAGCAGTTTTGGCTGCTCAGTTTCTCGTATATTTTCTACATAGTTCAGCGGTCGTACCAATACGTGTTTTAGTCCAGCTTTGGTCATGATACGCGCAGCTTCGTACAAGCTGTTGTTGGCATCGACAATATGTACTGGCAATAAATGGACGTCGATGACAGGTTGCAGCATGATCTGCTGCACTTCTTGTTGATGGGTATAGCCAGCAGGGTCTAGCGTTTTGTTGCTACGGCGCTGTCGTAATGCCTTTAACCTTTCGGGTAGCTTGTCTGAGAGCATTTGGCGTATCAGATGATTTTGCGCGCTGATTTTATCGACAGTGGCACCATCGACTTGTAGCAGCAATGTCTCCTCACTGGCCCGAAACTGGTACGGTTGTATAGGCGTATCATTACCTTCTGGCATACCATTTTTTATGAGCGACTCAGGCAAGCGGCGACTATCAAACCAGTCATTATTGTTTGGCTCATCAGAATGGTTGCTGCCCAAATAAGAGGCGACAAATTCACCACTCAGTGATTGCTCAATTTGTCCTTTGATGACCACATATAGATACTGCAAGTCCTCAGCAGGTAGGATTTCATCTCTAGCAAGATAGCGGATTTTCGTGTTTTTTCTGATGCTTTGACGTTCGGCTAGACTTAGTACGTCAAAGGGCGGCTGGGTAAAGTCAAGATGGGGCATGGCATCATCCTTGATGGCATATTGTGCAATAGAGACTTTACTATAGCACTATTCATGCAAAAAGCCTCTAATAACCCTATTTATATTGTGGGTATTAGAGGCTGCTTTATTAGCTAAAGATAAAAGCTTTTTGGATGGTCGTTTATGCCGCCAGCAATTTGCGAATACGACTGATTGCTTCGCGGCTCTCATCGACACTGGCAACCAATGCAACACGGACATAGCCTTTTCCAGGGTTATTACCATCAACCTCGCGCGACAAGTAGCGTCCTGCCAATGCGTGGATATTGGCCTGCTCGTATAACGCCTTGACAAATACTTCATCATCGCCATCGAACGGTTCAGGTACTTTTATCCAAAAATAAAATCCAGCTTCTGGCATGCGCAAATCTAGCAACTCGCCAAGCTCGGACATCCATAGCGCGAACTTTTCTTGATAAAGGGCGCGATTGTGTGTCACATGCTTTTCATCTTGCCACGCAGCGATAGAGGCAAGCTGATGCGGTATCGGCATCGCGCAGCCTTGGTAAGTACGGTATTGCAAATAAGACTGCAAAATTTTGGCATCGCCCGCCACAAACCCAGAGCGTAAACCAGGTAGGTTCGAGCGCTTGGATAATGAATGGAATACGATACAGTTTTTGAAATTACGGCGACCCAGATTCGCGCAAGCTTGCAATAAGCCAATTGGAGCAGTATCAAAATACAGCTCGCTATAGCACTCGTCGCTGGCAATGACAAAACCGTATTGGTCTGATAAACGAATGAGGTATTCCCAATCCTCCATGGTCATAACCGAACCCGTTGGGTTATTCGGACTACAGATAAATACAAGCTGCGTGCGTGCCCAAACGTCTTTTGGTACCGCGCGATAATCCCCCTTAAAGTCGTTATCTAACGTACAGGGAACAAAATGGGGCGTCGCTTGTGCCAATATTGCCGCACCTTCATATATCTGATAGAACGGATTGGGCATGACAACCAGAGGTGCCGCATTAGATGCTAAAGATGACGTGCTTTCGTTATCAGCGGCATCATGATTTATGACGGCTTGTACAAAGCTAAAAATAGCCTCGCGAGTACCCATCACTGGCAAAACTTGGGTGTTGGCATCGACGTGACTAAGGAAAAAACGCTTCTCTAACCAGTGCGCAATCGTCTGACGTAACTCAAACATACCATTAGTGGTCGGATAACGACTTATTTTGTCCAAGTTTTCGCGTAGTACGTCCAGTACAAATGCTGGTGGCTCATGTTTTGGCTCGCCAATACCTAGTTTTATTTCGCTGTAACCATTGGCAGGCTTGCTGTCAGCGAGTAAGGTTGCCATTTTGGCAAAGGGATAAGGATGTAGATGCGCTAAGTTGAGATTCATAAGTGTGATAACTATAATAGACAATTAATAATAAAGTTATAAAGAAAATTTACATTAGAGCAGTGTAGCACCCCTCCTATTTTTTGTCTTTTTCTTCTTATAACGTGAAAGCGAATTTATTGTGCTTGAACGGCTGACCTTATCATAGCCCATTCAGTCCTACTTACAAAGCGCATTAAACGCTTCACGTCTGATAACTTATAACAATATAAAAGATGACTGTCATCCCCAGCGACAGAGCATTTTAAGGACAGTTTGATATGCCTAGTGCACTAAATAATAATAATTTCATCGCTGAAAATATCAATAATGACACTCCTGATGCAGGTGTGCATCCTATTGATGTATATGCGCTGCTAAAAGAGCGTGAAGCGTGCTGGTGGCAGGCGAGGCAGCAATTGATTGAGCATCAAGAGAAGAAAATCTTTTGGTATGGCGAAAATAGCTTAATCATGTGGTTATTATGGCAGTTAGTTGGTTACGTGGTTGTCGCCATGGCGCTGATGCTGCTGAACAACATGTTGAATCTATCGTTATCTTTATGGCAATACATTGCTTTATTTATCTTACAGACCATATTTTTTGTCAGTATTCTTGCAGCGAAAGGCCGTCTAGCGAACAAGTTGCAGAATGAGATAGATAAAGATGAGCTGCTAGGTGAGGAAGCACTGAATGAGATGATTGTGCTCGCAGAGGACAGTCTCTATCCTGATGTGCATGCCAAGTCGCCCATTTCTTTAAGGCAACTGGGTGACTATCTTAATGGCGAGTTTCATTTATCAAGCTTGCATTGCTTATTACAAAAAGAAATCAAGGCTGGGCGTTTAATACTAAGTCAGATGCCAATTGAAGTCGACATCTTACCGCCAGATCTTGCTGATGTTGAGCTGATAGAACATGCTGATAATATAATATACAAGAGCACGTTATAAAACGTGCTCTTGATAGTGTCAATTAATAGCTATAAACCACGTTGTTTTCTCTTTTGGTCGCTAGGCTAGCGAGCAATGCTGATTTTAATGCATCAAGTCGTTCAGCAGATAATGGCTTATCGTTTTGGTCACTGATATAAAACATATCTTCTGCGCGCTCGCCTAAGGTCGTAATACGAGCCGCATGAACCTCAATTTGCTCCTGCAAAAATATCTGTCCAACCCGAGCCAAGAGTCCTGGCTGATCCAGTGTCTCTAAGCTCATGATGTGCTGGTCAGATGCTTCGTTAAACTCAAAGTTGATCACCGTAGTCACTTCAAAATGCCTGAGCTGACGCGGTATACGTTTATTGGTGAGCTTTAGTACCGTTGGGTCTTTAAAGGCATTAATCAGGCGCTGTTTAAGTTCTTGCTGACTGTCTTCATCGACCAACAGCGTACCGCTAGGATCTAGCAGCACATAAGAATCCAAGGCAAAGTCGCGGGTAGCAGTGATAATACGCGCATCTAATACATCAAGATTCATCTGATCGAACACCGCCATCGTAACAGCAAACAGATTCATCTGATCTTGGGTATAGACAAAAACCTGTACCGCATCAAGTGCCAGCTCACGATGCTCACGCAAGACGACTAGTGGCGGACTATCCGCATTAGAAGCAAGCCCAATCGGTGGATGGTTCAAGATGGCTTCGGTGTGCCACAAGATATCTTCTGCAATCTCTCGCAAAAAGTACTCATCGCCCAAATCATCCCATAGTCGCAATACTTCATCGCGATTCATGTGCTGGTTATTGACATTATCTAGCATCGCAAGCGCTTGCGCACGTGTGGCACTGATCATATCTTGGCGATTGGTAGGCGCATCGATATCGGCGCGCAAAATGCGCCGCGTCTGCGAGTATAGTTGTTTCATCAGCGTCGCCCGCCAGCTATTCCATAGCTGTGGATTGGTCGCATTCATATCAGCAACCGTCAGTACATAGAGGTGATTCAAGTGTGTCACATTACCAATAAGATCTGCAAAGATAGTCACCACTTCAGGGTCTGAGATGTCTTTTTTCTGTGCGGTAATTGACATCAATAGATGATAGCGGGTCAACCAGCCAACCAAGTTGGCATCTGCCAAGCTCATGCCGTGTGATAAGCAAAATTCCGTCGATTCAGTCTGACCAAGCTCACTATGATCGCCGCCACGACCTTTGGCAATATCATGAAACATCGCGGCCAGTACCAAAATTTCTTTACGTTCGATACGCTGAAAGATAGCGCTGACCAGCGGAAACTCTTCAGAAAACATAGGATCGGTAAAGCGGTGCAAAATTCGAATCAAAAATAAAGTATGCGCGTCCACTGTATAGCGATGGAACAAATCATATTGCATCAGACCCGTGACTTGCGCAAAAGCAGGAATATAGTTGCCCAATACCCCATAGCGATTCATAGTACGCAAACGATGGAACAGATAGTTTTGCTCTTTTAGATTGGATAAAAATAAAGCTTTATGAACGGGGTTTTCCCTATAAATTTGATCGATGCCACGTGCTGCAATTTTTAGCGCGCGTAGTGTATGGGTGCGAACCTTGTCGATACCATGCTGACCCATTAATAAGAACATCTCTAAAATAGATTCAGGATGCTGAGCGAAAACCCGATGGTGTGCTATAGCAATATGATCACCAACACGGTTGAATCTTGCATTGATCGGCTGCTTTTTGGGGCGCTCATCATCAGGCAAGTTGGGCTCTATGATGGTCTCATAATAGTGGTTGGTCAGCATCTCAGACAGCGTTGATATCTGCATTGCACAGCGATAGTAGTCACGCATGAACCGTTCAACGGCCGCATTGGGCTGATCATCTGGCTGGGTCTCGTACCCCATGAGTTGAGCAATCTCACGCTGATAATCAAACAATAGCTTGTTTTCGTTACGACCCGTCAATACATGTAAATAATGACGTATCTGCCATAAATAGCCTTCTGCAAAGCTTAACTCATCAAACTCTTTTTCGGTCAAAAAGTTTTGTTGTACCAAGTCATAGAGCTTGCCCACTCGAAAGTAGCGTTTGGTGACCCAGCCGATGATATGAATGTCACGCAGACCACCTGGAGCCGTTTTGATATTTGGTTCAAGGTTGTACTCGGTGGCATTGTGCTGTAAGTAGCGAGTTTTAGACTCTTCCATTTTTACATCAAAAAAGGCGCGAGGAGACCACTGCTTGTTAACGATTTGGATGGGCATATCTCGCAATGCTTCGTTACCGATTAACAATCGAGCTTCGAGCTGGGCACTGGCGATGGTATGGTCAAGCGCAGCTTCTAACGCATCATTGACGCTACGTACAGACAGCGCAGGCTCTAGCCCGATATCCCATAGCAATGCGACCAATTTATCAATCTTACTGCTGGCATCAGCGCTGATTTCGTCAGGAGACAACAGCAGAATATCAATATCTGAATAAAGCGACAGCTCACCGCGCCCATAGCCACCCGTTGCGAACAATGCCAAATCCGTCTTATCTAATTCAAACCATTTGAATAGCGCAATGAGTAAGCTATCAATAGCGCAGGCACGTACTTCGACCAATTGACGAATATTGGTACCACGCTCTAGTAATCGGCTGATATCCTCATTGATTTGTGCCAGCCATTCAGGAATGCCGAGTAGCGCTTTATCAGTCGTATTTTGCTCTGACAACAGCGAGTTATCTGTCACCGTATCATTTGATAGTAGCGGTAGGGGCGTTAGATCAATAGAAGCGACATCACAAGTAAACATGAGTGTTATCCAATTAAGAGTTTGAAAATAGAGCGTTTGAGCTGCAAAGCATCAGGCAATTCACTTGCTGATAGCTGATAAAAGTCACCAACAGAATGTACTAATAAATGTATCAATATAAGTTATTCACTCATCAGAGTATAAAGACAAAAAGCCAGTAAGCACAATACTCAATCTGTCCTAACTCGATATGCGCTAATGATTGGCCAAAAAAAAGACCGCCTAGGCGATCTTTTATTGTCTTACTGTGTCAAAAAACTCAAATCTTCTTCAGGGCGCGTGGTAAATACTTCACAGCCATTATCCGTTACGACCATCGTATGCTCCCACTGAGCGGACAGTTTGCGGTCTTTGGTAATCGCTGTCCACTCATCTGGCAAGATCTTAGTTTGCCATGTACCTTGATTGATCATCGGCTCAATGGTAAAGGTCATGCCTGTTTTTAGCTCAAAACCAGTGCCTTTTTTGCCGTAATGCATGACTTGTGGCTCGTGGTGGAATTCATTACTAATACCATGACCGCAGAACTCACGAACGATACTAAAGCGCTCAGGCTCGACCACTGCTTGAATAGCAGCACCAACATCGCCTAGACGCGCACCGTTTTTGACCACACTCATGCCAGCATATAAGGCATCTTGTGCGACTTTGCAAATACGCTGCGCCATGATAGAACCATTGCCAACGATCCACATTTTTGAGGTGTCGCCATAGTAGCCATCTTTGATGACAGTCACATCAATGTTGATGATATCACCATCTTTGAGTAGCTTGCTTTCTGTTGGAATACCGTGGCAGACCACGTGGTTGACTGAGGTACAAATAGATTTTGGGAAACCATTGTAGTTAAGCGGCGCAGGAATGGCCTGCTGTACATTAACGATATAGTCATGAGCGATTTGGTTAAGTGCTTCGGTACTGACGCCAACTTTGACGTGCTCGTCGAGCATTACCAGAACATCACTAGCGAGTTTACCGGCCACGCGCATTTTTTCTATGGCGTCGGCGGACTGGATAAGAGATTTTTTAGTCATCATCATCTGTCTTATAATTATGGGTTTAATGTGGATAGATTATATCATAAATGGATGAATGGCAGTTTCATGTTAAGTGATAGTGAACCTATCATTATTATTGATAATAATTGCTTTACCGCGTGGTAAAGACAGTTGTGACTCTTTAGTCACGATAATATATTCATATTTTGACAATTTAGTTGAATCTTGCAGAATATATAAGTAATGTAATTTTGCATGCTAAAGGGATTAGCTGCCATCTTTGCCGATATTATGAGGTAAAGATAATCACAATTAATGATAACAAGGATGTTGTTATGACGCTTTCCTCATCTATTCGCGCCGCGCTCACGCCAAGGGCATTTTTGCCAATACTGGGTTCTATCAGTACTGGTGTCCTGTTAATGACCATGCAAACCACCTCTGCTCAAGCGGCAGGCCAATACTATAATTGTGCCAATGCCAATGGCTGTACGCTAGTCGACAGCAAGTATTTTACCTCTAATTATACCAAAACTCAGTATCCAGTGGTCATGGCGCATGGACTTGGCGGCTTCACCAAGCTGTTTGGGGTTTTAGATTATTTTAACGGAATTCCTCAGGAGTTGATGAAAGGTGGCTCAGAGGTATACACCACCAAAACATCAGCGGTTAATAATAGCGAAGTACGCGGCGAGCAGCTGCTACAACAGGTAAAAACCATCACTGCTATCTCAGGCGATCCTAAAGTCAATTTATTTGGGCACAGTCAAGGCGGTATCGATATTCGTTATGTCGCTGGTGTCGCGCCAAAATACGTCGCATCAGTCACAGCAGTATCAAGCCCAGAGCAAGGTTCCAAAACCGCCGATTTTGTCAAAAATGTCCTTGAGCCAAATAATAATACAGGCACGCCGTCAAACGTCACCACAGAGCTAGTGTCAGGCGTATTTAACCTGATCGGCGGTTTTACCGATGTTGGGTCAGGCATCAGTTTTAAGCAGATACAAGAGCAAGATGGCTGGCAGGCGCTCATGGCGCTATCGACCAGTGGTGCCGCTAAGTTCAATGCCAAATTCCCAGCAGCAATGCCAAAAAGCTACTGTGGTCAGCCGACCAGTACTGCCGCCAACGGTATCAAATACTATTCATTTAGTGGCGTTGGACAAATCACGAGCGCCCTTGACCCCAGTGACTATCTGCTTGCAGCAACAAGCGTACCGTTTTTATTTGAGGGAAATGATGGCTTGGTTTCTGCCTGCTCGAGTCGACTTGGTTATGTGATTCGTGATAATTACATCATGAACCATTTGGATTCAGCAGACCAAGTATTAGGTCTGACGGCATGGGGCGAGTCTGAGCCAAAATCTATCTATCGTACTCAGGTTAATCGTCTGAAAAACGCCAACCTTTAAGCTGACTTGTAAAAAGAACTCTCATCTATGTCGAAACATCGCCGTCCAGCCTATTTACCAATCGCTATCATCGCCGTGGTCATCATCGCCATCGCTGCGGCGGTGATTATGTGGTTTAAGCCAGATAGTCAACGCATGGACACAGCACAATCAGCATCCATTGGATCTACGGATGCCTCTGAGAGTACGCTATCCACTGCGCTAAATAGTGAGCAAACAGGACAAACCGCTTCAGCCCAAAACCAGTCTGCATTTGTCACTGGGTTAGAGCGTTTGCCACGCTCATTGAAAGGCACGCAAGTTGATGGCGAGATTATCATTGATGAAAACAAGCAGTTGGTCGTTACGGAAGGTCTGCGGCGTTTATTCGATTATTTTTTATCTGCAATAGGAGAGGAGGACGAAGCCGTTATTTTTGCGCGTGTCGAGAGTTATATTCGCCACCACACGCCAGAGCCTGCTGCCAGCCAAGCGGTCGCTATCTTTGGCAAATATGTGGCCTATCTCAAAGCACTGCCCGAGATAGAAAAGCGTTATGGTAATCTGCAATTGCAAGCGACCAAAAGTGGTGAGCTAGATTTGAATGCAGTTGCTCAGCAAAAGCAGGATGTGGCTAACTTACGTCAGCAGTATTTTGACAAAACCACCATCGCGGCATTCTTTGGTGCTAGCGATAGTTATGATGACTATAGTATGGAGATGGTCAGAATCAACCAAAACGAGCAAATGAGCGAGGCACAAAAACAAGCCGCTAGACAAGACTATATTAGTCGCTTGCCAGACAGTGCTATCAAAACCAATATCATGCAGCAGGCCAATCTTGGTGAGCTTATGGTTCGTACTGAACAGATGAAAGCGGCAGGTGCCAGCTCTGAAGCGCTATACAATATGCGCCGAGAGCTAGTAGGTGCACCAGCAGCAGAAAGACTAGCACAAGTCGATCAAGAAGACGCCAATTTTGATCAGCGTTTCACTCAGTATCAAACACAAAAACAGCGCTTACTCAGTCAAAGTGCCAATCCAGCAGAGGCGCAAACTCAGATAGACCAACTTGAGCAGCAACTATTTGATGATGCTGAGCGCAAGCGTTTGTCTGGTTATGCAGCGTTGCAGGAAACCAAAATTCAGTAAGCATGTTTCATTAACATTAATTAACTTACAGCAATATAAGAGATGGGTATGCTAAAAGTGTGAATAAGCTATGATCATTGGGAGAAATACGGCCCGATATCTGTAGCTCTAGTACAATGGTAGTAATCTTTCAATTGAACCAACAGTCTATTAAAACGATTCTAGGAGCTAATATGAAAAACTTAACCAAAGCATTGATGACTGGTATTGTCATGGTAACGGTACTTGTCGGCTGCCAATCGATGTCAAGTATGACAGCGCCCGCCACTGAAGAGCCAAACATTACTGGTACAGATGTGATCTAAAGCAGTTGCTAATACGTGTACTGAGACCTATGTGTATTACTTAAGGTTTTGATAAACGATATCAGTCATCAGATGCGATAGTTGCACGATAAAAACACCTCACTATTTAGTGGGGTGTTTTTGTATCAGCTGACATCTGCCAAGAGAAGGTTTAAATAAAACTTCATCAAGAAAAGTGACACCATCGTTGAAAAATAGCATCGATAGTAAATATCAGTAGTCAGTAGGATATATAAGGCAAAAAAATATCCGCTAAGTGCTTACTCAATTGATAATGACAGTCACTGGTGAGTCAGACAAAATATCGCTACTGTCTGAAACAGTGAATAAGACAATCAACCATAATAAATCAAAATTCTGAATGCGCTTGTTGGGTCTCACGTTAAATAGGACCTTATGCTCGGCAAGATTTCTGAATTCAATAAAAAAGGAATGTATATGAAAAATATGACGAAAGTGATGATGGCAGCTACCTTTTCAGTTAGTGCTCTTGCGGCCGGTTGCCAGACAACAGCTACCTTGCCTGCACCAGCCAGTCAGCCCGTCACTGTAGAGGCGTTGCAAGCGCACAATTGGCAGTTGGTTGATGCCAAACGTAGCAACGGTGAGCAAGTGTCTCAGCTGTTCTTTGATCCAGCCAAGCCTTTAACGTTAAGCTTCATGAACGACAATGGTAGAAACTACGTGGCATTTATGAACACGTGCAACAATATGAGCGCGGGCTATAGTGTCGTCAATGGTGATGTACAGATCAAAAACGGCATCAGCACGATGATGGCCTGTCCTGAGCCGCAAGCCAGCTTTGACACAGCGACCCTAGCAACGGTACAAGGCAAATATAGCCTCAGTAAAAATGCCAAAAATATTCCTGTCTTAACCATTAAAAATGACAATCAAGTGGCTTACTTTAAAGCCGTCTCTAAATAAGATAGCGATGTATTAGAACGATATAAACACTCTGGTTAGATTTGATAAGGCCTCACTAATATGTGGGGCTTTTTTTCGTCCAAAGTTTGTCGAATTTTGCGCTACACTAGAGTGATGCTGCTGTCATACCTTAGCGATTTTATTGGATACCACCTTATGTTTAAAACCATTATGTCAAAACCAACCACGAATAACATCACGATAAAAGGGGCGACGACGATCGCTATATTGGTGGCTCTCACTGGCTGTCAAACACTGCCTAGTGCTGAAATAAAAAAGCCGACCAGTACAGTCGATAGTAATCCACTGACCGCCACTATGCCTGCCGTTGATCGTCAAGGACACATTGCTTATGTGGAAGAGCAAGGGTCAGGGAGCGCCAAAGTATCGGCACTATATAGCATCCGTCCTGATGGCAGTGATCGTCAGCTCATCGATCAGATCACAGGTTATATCTATGCGCCAGCGTGGTCGGCTGATGGGCAACTGCTTGCTTATAGCAAACAAGCCCCGCGCGAGCATCCTAAAATATATATTTACGACCGCAGCAGCAAAACGCGCAATCTAGTCGTTAATGCTGAAGGCAGTAATATGTCAGCGTCATTCTCACCTGATGGTCAATATCTGCTTTATAGCTCAACCGTCGGTGGCAATGCGGATATCTATGAGATGCGCCTGAGCGATGGCGAAACCAAGCAATTAACGACGCTACCGAGTACTGAGGTACAGCCTAGCTATGCGGCTGACGGCAAAAGCTTTGTCTATACCAGTGACAAAGTCCGTGCAGGCCGTCCACGTATCTATCGCTATCACTTCGCGACTGGTAATGCCGTACCTGTGCCGACCAATGGTTATGTCGCCAGTCCTCAGCTCAGTGTAGACGGTCAGCGCATGGCTTACCTAAATGGCCGCAAGGCGGCTGTCATGACAATAGCGACTGGACAAGTGCTCGATCTGGCAGAAACTGGACTCGATGAACCGGCACGTCTATCTCCTTCTGGAAGTTATGCGGTCTATCCAACGCGTCATTCAAAAATCAGCGGGCAAGTAGGCGGTCAAAGTTTAGGAAGTCAAAAAGGTGGCGATTTGGTTATTCATTCGCTCTTGGGGAACACAAGTTACGCCATCAATAGCCAAAATGGTGGCGTTGTGCGCTCACCGATATGGGGTCGTTAACAGCCATAGCTATATATTATGTAATGAAATGTATATATAATCATTAATAAAGGAACATAAGTCGATTCTGAAAATAGAAATATAACGGCATCAAGTCGAGCAATCGTCATTCATGTCATACCAAGCTATGTAACTGAGTCATTAAGATACTAGATTAAGTGAGTAAAGGGAGAAGAGGTGTCATGCAAGAAGCTTTTTTAGTATTTATCACTAAAATCAGTTTATACCCCACGATTATTTTTACGGGGCTTGTGATGTTTGTCACCTTATATTGGGTCGTATCCCTGCTTGGTATGACAGATATGGACAGCGTCGATCTTGGTGACGTAGGCGGTGATGTGGATGTCTCCAACTTATCATCAACCGGGTTTTTCACAGGATTGATGCTTAAGTTTGGCCTTTATGGCGTTCCTCTCATTATCATACTCAGCTTAATTAGTTTGATCGGTTGGCTGCTGAGCTATCTGTACACCAGCTTTTTACACCAAAACGTTGACTCAGGCATTCTGTATTACCTGTTCGGTACGGGGGCACTCATTTTTGTCTTGGTTGTGTCCATGTGGTTGACTGGTCTTATCATCTCGCCCATCCGCAAAAATATTGCCAATATCCCCAAGCGCAATTCGTCTAGTAATGTGGGCAAGATCGCTGTGGTACGCACGCTCAGTGTGACCGACAAGCATGGCGAAGCTGCGCTCAATGATGGCGGCGCAGGATTGATACTCAAGATTCGCTCAGATATGAGCGACAATCAGCTAAAACAAGGCGATAAAGTAGTGTTGGTAGAGTATTTAGATGACGCCAACACTTATCGCGTAACGCCTGTTAAAGACAAATAACGCTCATCAATGATATTGGTCAGTGAACGATGGCTCAATAATATAAAAAATAAGTATTTGGTAAATATAGTAAGGGTTTTAAATTCGCTTGGAATGTTTTAATTAAAGGAATGGATATGGATATACTCATTATCGTCGGCGTGGTTGTGGTGCTGGCGTTTGTTTTTATGATGGTTGCGCTTTTGATGCTCAAAGCCTTTTACGTTAAGGTTGAACAGGGCAAAGCACTCATTATCAACGGCGTGAGTAAAATCGCCGTACGCTTTGATGGTGGCTTTGTTTGGCCAGTTATCAATAAAAAAGAGCTGATGAAAATCTCGCTGATCACCCTAGAGGTGGACAGACGCGGCAAAGAAGGTCTGATTTGTGCGGATAATATGCGTGCGGATATCACAGTCGCATTTTATCTACGAGTAAATGAGACTGAAGAAGATGTGCTCAAAGTCGCCAAATCCGTCGGCGTAGAGAGAGCGTCAGATAAAGTCGCGGTCAATGAGCTATTCAATGCTAAGTTTTCAGAAGCGCTAAAGACCGTCGGTAAGCAGATTGACTTCGTCAAACTGTTCGAAAACCGCAGTCAGTTCCGTGACAGTATCGTCCAAGAAATCGGCAACGATCTCAACGGCTATGTCCTAGAGGATGTGGCGATTGACTATCTAGAGCAAACGCCAAAAGTATCGCTAGACTCAAGTAATATCCTAGATGCTGAAGGTATCAAAAAGATCACTCAGCTAACGGCGTTTCAAAACGTCATTACCAATGAGCTTGAGCGTGACGAAGAGCTGGCGGTTAAGAAAAAGAACGTCGAAACTCGAGAGGCAATGCTGGAGCTGGAGCGTCAACAAGCCGATGCCGAAGCCAAGCAAAAGCGTGAAATCTCATCAGTAATCGCTCGTGAAACGGCTGAAACTCGCAAGATTGAAGAAGAAGAGCGTAAAAAGTCAGAAACCGCCATCATCATGGTAGAGCAAGACTTGGCGATTCAGCGTGAGAACCAGCAACGCGAAATCGAAGTGGCGGGTCAGAACCGCTTACGTGCCGTAGTCATCGAAGAAGAAAAAGTCACGCGTGCTCGCGATCTAGAAATCGTCTCGCGTGAGCGTGAAGTTGACTTGCAGCGTATCGAAGCCGAGCGCGCGATTGAGCTTGAGAAAAAAGAAATCGCCAACGTCATTCGTGAGCGTATCGCGGTCGACAAAACCGTGGCGCAAGAAGAAGAGCGTATCAAAGAAGTTCGCGAAGTCAGCGAAGCGGAGCGCTCTAAGCAAACGCGCGTACTGGCTGCCGAAGCGGATGCTGAAGAGCTCAAAGTGCGTCAGGTGAAAAAAGCCGAAGCCGAAGAGCTATCCGCCAAGCATAAAGCTGTCGAGATTACCACGTTGGCTAATGCCAATCTGGAAGCCTCCGCGAAAGATGCAGAAGCCAAAATCAAAATGGCAGAAGGTATCAAAGCAGAAGAGTCAGCGCATGGCTTTGCTGAAGCGGCGATTCAAGAAGCCAAATCAGTATCGCTTGAAAAAGAAGGCATTGCGAGAGCGAATGTCATTAAGGCAACTGGACAGGCTCAGGCTCAAACAGACCGTGAAAAAGGCATGGCTGAAGCCGAAGTTATCGCGGCTCGCGGTGCCTCTAAAGCAAAAGCCGAGCGTGACATCGGTATGGTCGATGCAGAGATTGTTGCCGCTCGCGGTGAATCTAATGCCAAAGCCGAGCGTGATGTCGGTATGGCCAATGCTGAAGTTATCGCTGCTCGCGGTGAGTCAAACGCCAAGGCCGAGCGTGACGTTGGACTGGCAAAAGCCGAAGTCACTCGTGCGCACTTCCAAGCCGAAGCAGATGGTCTGGTCGAGAAATTCAATGCCATGGGTAGCATGAGCAAAGAGGCACGTGAGCACGAAGAGTTCCGTATGGGTCTTGAGACCGCGCTACAAGAAGCATTGGCATCTATTGATGCAGGTAAAGAAATTGCCAAAGAAAACGCCGAAGTCTTGGCAGTGGCGTTACAAAAAGCCAAAATCGATATCGTCGGCGGTGAAGCGCACTTCTTTGATAACTTTGCCAAGTCATTGTCTATCGGTAAAGCCATTGATGGCCTAGCGGGCAAGTCAGACACGTTAAGCGGTATTATCAATGGGGTTATGGCCAATCAAGCCATGAAAGCCAACCAGTCAAATGATGACAGAACCGCTTAAATGATGTGTGACTGGTATATATATCAGTATTTATAAGCATGCTGTCATTTAGGTCGCAGCGTGCTATGACCCATTCGCGCTAAGCATTTTAAAGCGCGATAGCCAACTCATTAGTCATGATGAGTTGGCTAATCTAAAAAATCGCATCACTTCTACTGATTTTTTAGATTAGCCAAGCGCTTCTTTACCTTCAATGATTCCTTATTGCCAAAATATAAAAATGGACGAGCAACGATGGCGGACACGCAAAACCCAACCAATTCAGATAGCAAAAGTGATCCTAACGCGAACCAAGCAAACCAAACCGATCAGGCCGTTGCCTCAGGCAACGCCTATGAGCTCATCAAAAAACGCCTGACAGAGCAGGGCAGTCGTCTAGAGCAACTGACCGCCAAACTAAATGCTGCACGCCTAACGGAATTTGGCAGCACCCAAATGCAGGTCATTGCCCGCACGCGTATCCGTACCGAGCATAACTGTGTGGCGCAGGATATGGTGCAAGTTGGCGACTATCTGCTGTTTGGCTACAACGTGTTTATGGGGCTAAAGCGTGCCAGCAATGTTAAGGATGTACTGTCGCTATATCGCTTGATAGATCCTGCCAACAAAGGCGATAGCGATGAGAGTCTGCAGAGCAGTAGTGGTGATAGTACTGAACCAGAGTATCAGCTTGAAGAGGTGGATTTAAAAGGGACGTTTTTAGATCAAGACGCCTTTGTACAAGACTTCAATGAGCTCTATCGCTATTACAAGCAAACACGCCTGATTCAGCTAACCGTGAAAGACAGCAAGCTGCTATTGGCCTTTCAGATCGGTGAGCGTATCACCGATATTCGGGTATTTCGTTTTGCGTTAGATTTTAGCCAAGGCACACCAGAGTCTGCCCAAGTCGCCTACGTGGACAATCGCGGCGAGCGTGATATCGAGTTGCCACCTGCCTATGATTTTGATTGGATCGAGACCACGCGCGATCAGATGGTCAATGGTAAGTATCCGCACATGAATATCTTGGACACGATATTTGTTGAAACCGTCGGCGGCGATTTGACTATTAAAATTGAGGATAATACGCAGTCGGGGCAGGGCATCTATAGCGAGCCTGTCAATGACCGCACTCAATCGCTCACCGATGCTGAGATTGCTTATGCCAAAGTCGGCAGCTTAATCCTCCTCAAAATACTGCCTTATCGCGAGGACAGTTATCGTTATTTTGTTTATAACACTTTGACCGAAGCGGTGTTGCGTTTGGACGCGATCGGTCAGTCCTGTGTACAGTTGCCCGAAGATCACGGGATTATATTTCCGGGTGGTTATTATCTACAGACGGGCGAGTATAAGCTGTTCGATGCCAACAGTGTCGGTGCCAAAAACTTAAAGTTTAAGCGCAAGATCATCTCGACCAATGGCGAAGATGTTTTATTCTTATTTTATGACAGAGAGTTGGGCATCACGGGGCTGTTTCCTTATAACCTGATCAAAAAACAACTGGCAAACCCGATTTATTGTAATGGTATGGCCTTGGCAGACAATGGTCGCTTGGTACTGTTTAGTGACCAAAGTGAGCCGTCGCGCATTCATCCGATGCAGATATGGCACACCCCTTACGCCTCGCCTGAGTATGTGAGCGAGTTGCCTGAGAGTACCAGTTTTTATGGCAAAATCGGTAACAAAGAGCTGGTGCGCGGTATCTCTGATCTTTATAGCATTACCCGTCTTATTGACAATCAGAGCGTGTCGCAAAAACTCTATGAAGAGCTGTCGGACAATACCAGTAGATTGTTTGATAGTTACTACTGGCTGTCTGAGCCTGAGCTGGGCGACGTCGCCAGTAGTATTAAAGAAGTGACAGCGACCGCTGAGCTGGTTATTGATGAATTTGCTAAAGTCCAAAGTATCCAAAAGCAAACCCAAACCGCGCTTGCCGATGCCGAATCTCAGCAAAATGAGATTTTGCGGCAGATACGGGTCACGACGTTTGAGTCTGCCAGTGACTATGTCGATCAGCTATCGGCATTAAGACGACAAAAAGGTCGTTTGGTCAGCCTAGAGGGTTTGCGTTATTTAGACAGTGACAAATTAGAAGCGTTACAGGCGCAGCTAGAAGAAGCAGAAAGCGATCTTGCCGAAAAAACCGTACTGTTTTTAAGCGGTGATAAAGCGCTATCAAGCTACGAAGGAATATTGGTCGATGTCAGTGAGCGCTTAAACACGGCAGAAACCAATGCTGAGTTAAAGCCAGTACTCGATAAAATTGATGACACGGCACAAGGGTTAGACTTGTTGACCGAGCTGCTCGGTACGTTGGACGTTGCAGATGCCACGGTACGCACGCAAATCATCGATGACATCTCGACCATTTATGCCACACTCAACCAGAGCAAAGCCAAGCTCAATCATAAACGCAAAAACTTAGGCTCGGCAGAAGCGGTTGCGCAATTTGGTGCGCAGTTCAAACTGTTTGGACAATCGATTGCCAATGCCTTATCCATTGCCAATACGCCTGAGAAATCAGATGAGCAAATGGCAAAGCTATTGGTACAGTTAGAGGAGCTTGAAAGCCAGTTCGCGGATCCTGAGACCAATAGCGGCGATCAGTTCTTAGCCGATATCATCAGTAAACGTGAAGAGATTTACGAAACCTTTGAAAATCATAAGCAGCAACTGCTCGATGCTCGCAATCGTAAAGCGCAAAACCTAGGTGATGGCGCGCTGCGGATGCTTGAGAGTATTAAGAAGCGTACGCAAAGCACAGGCGTCACGGGCTTTACCGAAGAAGAAGCGCTCAATACTTACTTTGCCTCAGATGGATTGGTACAAAAAGTCCGCAATATGGCAAAAGAGTTACAAGCGATGGGCTTTAGCGTCAAAGCCGATGACATTGATGCGCGCCTAAAAGCCATTCAAATCGAGAGCTACAAGAGTCTAAAAGACAAGTCGGACTTGTTTGAAGATGGCGGTCAGATCATCAAGCTTGGCAAGCACCGTTTTTCGGTTAACACTCAGCCATTAGATTTAACCTTACTCAGCCGTCAACAGTCAGATGGTACGCGCGTGCTCAATTTGCACCTGACGGGGACCGACTATTATGAAGCGCTTAACAACGCTGAATTAAATGCCCTGCGTCCGTATTGGGAGATGAATATCGCCTCCGAGTCCGACAAGGTATACCGCGCCGAGTACTTGGCCTATAGCGTTATAGAGAGCGCCAAAAACAGTCAAGACGGTCTGACAGAGACCCGCCTCTACCAAGCATACGACGAAACCGTCATTACGTTAGATATTAATGGTGATATCGACAATGACAGTCCGCTAGCAAAACTGGTCAAAGCCTACGCAACCCCGCGTTATCAGCTCGGTTATGACAAAGGTATTCATGACCATGATGCCACGTTACTGTTGATGCAAATACTACCGACGTTACGTGAGGCAGGGTTACTGATTTATACCCCGCAAGTCCGCGCACTGGCGCAACTGTTCTATTGGCAGTTGAGTATCGTACAAGCGCTTGGTTTAGACAGCCTACGTCAATTTGGCTATGACAATTGGCTGAATGAGTCAGTGCTGACCCGCGCAAATAACTGGACGGATAGAGCCGCTACCGCTGAGCAGTTGCGCCGCGCGCTCGGTAGCGACACTGCCAAATCATTACTGGTCGAGGATATGAGCCAAGTGATGCACCGTTTTGTCGCGGCCTATCGTGATGAACGTATTGGCAGTAGTAATGATGCTAATCAGATATCAGACGCCGCATTGGAGTCAGAGCCAGATTCAACTATCAGCGATGTTCATAATACCAATATTTTTAAGCCAAGCTATGTGCAGCTGGCTTGCGAATACTTGGTCAGTGTCATGGGTCAGTCAACGGAATCAAATGCTGCCTCATATAACACAATGAACTGGCAAACCAGTAGGCAGGCCGAGCAGTTGTGCGAGCAGCTGAGCCAAACACTGAGTGGCACAGCTAGCAGTACACAAAGTGGTGCCAGTTTTGCACAGCTACAATCTTCAATTGGCAAGCTCGGCTTCCAACCCAAATCAGCCTACGAGCTGTTAGCAACATGGTTTCATGCACTGCTTGATAAGACTTATGGTAATAGTGAGTCGGCTAACGCAGCAGATGATGACTTGGGTGAAGCAGGCGAGGCGCTCAGTGAAGCGCAGTTGGCTGAACGTCAAGAAAAAGACGCACTACGCAAACAGCAACTAGAGAGCGGTCGTCATTATGTGCCCGAAGCGATTGCTGTCTTACTTACCCAGTTAAATGATGCTCAGCGTGAAGCTTTGGTACAGCGCCTGATTGATTCAGGTGCACGTTTTGATAAAGGCGGCGCGAATAAAGGCACAGCTAATGCCGCTTCCACCTTATCGTTCTCTTCACCTTCAGCGTCATCATTAACGTCACTGACCAGTATCAATAACCCGCTCAATCAAGTGCAAAGCTTTACGCGTCACACGGGTAAAGTATCGCTTGAGATACAAGTTAACGGTTTATTGGGTGAGCATACGCGTATTCATCAGCAGAGCCTAACCTTTGCCGTTGATGATTTTTTAAATCGTTTGCATCATCATGATACCCAAGTGATTCCAGCGTATAGGCGCTATCTCGCCATGCGCTCAGAGATATTACACGCGTCAAAAGAAACCTTGCGACTGGACGAATTTATGCCGCGTCCCTTGTCCTCATTTGTGCGTAACCGTCTGATTAATGAGAGCTATCTGCCGCTCATCGGCGATAACCTTGCCAAACAGATGGGCACGGTCGGCGAGGATAAGCGGACTGACTTGATGGGTATCCTGATGATGATATCGCCACCAGGATACGGTAAAACGACCTTGATGGAGTACGTGGCCAATCGTCTTGGCCTGATCTTTATGAAGATTAACTGTCCGTCACTCGGTCATGACGTCACCTCATTAGACCCCGAAAAAGCCCCGAATGCCACTGCACGAGAAGAGCTGAATAAAATCAACTTAGCCTTTGAGATGGGCAACAACGTCATGCTGTATCTCGATGATATTCAGCATACACATGCCGAATTTTTGCAGAAATTTATCTCACTCGGCGATGGGACACGCCGTATCGATGGTGTCTGGCAAGACAAGACCAAAACCTATGACATGCGCGGCAAAAAATTCTGCGTGGTCATGGCGGGTAACCCGTATACCGAGAGCGGCGAAGCCTTTAAAGTGCCTGATATGCTCGCCAACCGTGCCGATATCTACAACCTAGGCGATATTATGAGCGGTATGGAAGATATCTTTGCCCTCAGTTATATCGAAAACTCACTAACCTCTAATAGCGTCCTCGCACCACTAGCAAACCGTGACCTAAGCGATGTACATCGTCTGATCAAAATGGCTAAAACAGACAACGCCAATCTCGCGCAAGCGCAAAGCAGCGATCTGACCTATCCATATAGCACTTCAGAGATTAACGAAATTGTCGCGATCTTGCGTCATATGTTTAGGGTGCAAGCAGTCATTTTGGATGTCAATCAAGCCTATATTGCCTCCGCCTCGCAAGATGATAAATATCGCGTTGAGCCGATATTTAAGCTGCAAGGCAGTTATCGTAATATGAATAAGATGACCGAAAAGCTGTCAGCGGTCATGAATGAGAATGAGCTAAACCAGCTGATAGACGATCACTATCTGGGTGAGTCGCAGCTATTGACCCAAGGCGCAGAGAGCAACTTGCTCAAGCTTGGCGAGATGCGCGGCACCTTAACCGATGCAGAAAAAGAGCGTTGGGCTCAAATCAAAACCGACTTTTTACGTAATAAAGCCATGGGCGGCGAAGACGGCGATACGGGCGCGCGTATCGTCGCGCAGTTGGTCGACTTGGCGAGTGGATTTAATGCAATTAGTCGTCAGTTTGAGACCTACTTAACCAAAAACGATCCAGAGCAAATCGCCCGCTTACGAGAGGCAGAACGTAAGGCCCAGTTAGAGACTCAGATTGAGGCGCAGCTAGCCTCACAAAAAATCCTCGCCGATAGCGTGATCAATAACGCCAAAGTCGTCAGCGACAGCATCGATAATGGTTTTGAGAAAAGCGTGAGCCAATTGCTACAAATATATAAGCATGATCATAAAGCCGAGGGCGAGTATCTCAAGCAAAACCAAGATGTGCAAAAAGCACTGATGGTACAGCTGGTCGATGCCGTGGAGCAACTGGCACACAATATGGCAGATAGCTTGTCTCGTAACTTAGCCGAAAGCTTGATTAAAAATGATGATAGTAAAGCCGCAGGTAGCGATACGCCTGATATCCATGAGCATACCACACTGATGGCCAATGCGCTCAAGCAAGCGCTAGCACCACTGACGATGCGCATGGATGAGAAGCTAGCGATTGATAGCAGTACTGATCAATCTGGTAAACTGATCGTCAATAGTCTCAATCGCCTAAATAAAATATTTGACGATTATGACTAGTAATGATTCGTAGTAGGCTATAGTGACACGTGACTGATGTCGTAAACAAACCAATGAGAAATGTATGGCGCACAAAAAAAAGAACGTCCGAAAAAAACTCTGTCCTGTCTGTGAGCGTGAGTTTAGTTGGACGAAGAAGCTCGATAAAAACTGGGAGAGCATGGTCTACTGCTCAGACCAGTGTCGCCGAATCAAGAAATATGAGGGCGTCGAGCATCAAAAGTAAGATTGAACCATAACGCAAATAGTCAAAAGTAGATGGGAGTAAACAATGGCACATAAAAAAGCAAACTTACCGCAAAAAACCTGCCCTGTCTGCCAGCGTCCGTTTACGTGGCGTAAGAAGTGGGAAAAAGATTGGGAACAGTTGATTTATTGTTCGGAGCGATGTCGGCGAGGGAAGGGTAAAGCAGATTGAATTTAAGTCAAGTTTGTACTTAACTTCGCTTTACACGCGTCTCTATTTATTTATGCAAGTCGTTAGCTAAAGCTTGGAGCTTCTCACCTACTTTGTTTAATAGTCACATTAAAACCAAGAAAACTTCAATGCTACCATTGAAGCTAAACCCGACACTTAACGAATTAATAATTGCATCATTTTAGTATTGAGCAAAATAGGGAATTTTTGCATGTCTACACCTTTCGATTCTGGAAAAGTTATAGTTCATAGGGTTAGTGATTCTAATTTGAGTGCATTTTTAGTTGGTTTTGATATTAATGACAATGGTAATAAATATTACCGTGTTGAGGAATTAATTAAGAAACTTACTAACGTTATTCCTGAGTTTGCCTTTGGCTTTCATGCTGGCGCTAATACGGACAATACTGACTTAATCTCTAAAGTTTCAGAGTCGGCTAAGCTTATATATAACATTGATGTTTTTCAAAAAGTTAAGGATATTTATTTAGGTAATGATGGATCTATTAATGACGAGCTCAAGGAAAAATACTTACGAAGAGGGGAGTTTGGGGAGCTTATACTTCACTTATTATTAAGAGACTTTCATAATACTACTCCTTTACTCTCGAAAATTTTTTTCAAAGACTCATTAGGTCATGCTGTGCATGGGTTTGATGCTGTTCATATTGAGCCTGAAACGCGTACCTTATGGTTAGGAGAGTCAAAAATATATATGGATGCTAAAGCTGGACTAAGAGAACTAGTCAAAGATATAAAAGAGCATTTTATTGCTGATTATATGGACTCAGAGTTTATGCTTATTTCAAAAAAAGTAATGTCTTTTGATTCTCCTGAAATTCCAGAAAAAGAACATTGGGTGAGCTTACTAGACGGCTCAACGAAATTATCTGAAAAACTTAGTCAAATCAACATACCACTATTATGTACTTACAACTCAGATTTATTCAGTCGATATGATGATGAAAATAATGAAGATTTTTCAAATGAATTTATGTCTGAGATAGAAGAACTTGAAGACTATTTTAATGAGAAAAATGATCATCCGTTAAAGAGTAATTTGAATATTATTCTAATACTGTTTCCTGTTAAAAATAAAATTGAATTAGTTAAAGGTCTACATCGCAAACTTTCATTTATGCAAGAGTTGGGTTAAAAATGAATAAATACTTGACTGAAATAGAAGATAAAGAAGTATTTAATTTTGATGAAACTTTTGAGTTATATAAGATATGTGCGAAAGTAGTCAATGATAATACTGAAAAAGCTCAAAAGCTATTAGTAAATATACTTGATAATAGAGAAAAGTTTGATGCTAGCCTCGATGAAGTATTAGCTGATTTATTAGAGTCAATTGGTTTTTACCCTTATTTGGAAAAAGAGAAGCTAGAGCTGAATTCAACTGCTTCAATTATAAGACAGAATTATCACCATTCTGCTAATCTAAATAAATACCTTCATGAAGACCAGAAGTTTTTACTATCTTTGCTCAATTCTGATAAGAATGTGATAGTTAGTGCTCCTACAAGTTTTGGTAAAAGTCTTTTGATAGAAGAGTTTGTTGCCTCAAAGAAATTTAAAAATATTATAATTATTCAGCCTACTTTAGCACTACTAGACGAAACAAGAAAAAAACTTCAAAAATATCATGAATACTACAAGTTAATTGTGCGAACTTCTCAAGAAGTAAGTGTGATAAAGGGTAATATCTTTCTTTTTACAGCTGAAAGAGTTAATGAGTATCGCGAATTTAACAACGTTGATTTTATAGTAGTAGATGAATTCTATAAATTAAGTTCGAATCGAGATGATGAAAGAGCAGATTCTCTAAACAATGCTCTTTATTATATTTTAAGAAAGTATAAACCAAAATTTTATTTATTGGGTCCCAATATCGATGCCATATCTAACGGTTTTGAAGAAAAGTATAATGCAGTTTTTTATAAGACTAAAACCTCTTTGGTTGATATTAAGACAGTTGATATTTATTCACAGCATAAGAAAAAATTTAACAAACCGATAAAGTTTAAAGAATATAAAAAGATAGTTCTTTTTGATTTGTTGCTCAAGAATATTGATCAGCAAACTATAATATATTGCTCTTCACCATCGAAGGTTAGAAAGCTTTCAAGAGAATTTTTAATATACTTGCAAGAAAAAGAAATTGAGAATAAGAATGAGGATTTAGATATTATTGAATGGATAGAAAAAAATATATCATCAAAATGGAGCCTAATTTCTTTATTGAAATATGGAGTTGGAATTCATGATGGTGGTTTACAGAAGCATATCACTACCTCAGTTATTGATTATTTTAATAAAGGTTTGTTAAGTTATTTGTTTTGTACTACTACCATTATCGAAGGTGTGAATACAAGTGCTAAGAATATAGTATTTTATGATAATAAAAAAGGGAGAAATATTTATATTGACTATTTCGATTACTCTAATATTAAAGGGCGTGCTGGGCGATTAATGGTACATTATACAGGCATTATATATAATTTTAATCCAATTCCAGAGAACGAAAGAGTTATTATTGATATACCATTTTATGAGCAAAACCCTATATCACCTGAAGTGTTAATAAATTTAGAAGACAAAGAAATAATAGATAAAGATAGTGATGTTTATAAGAATATTCAAATGCTACCTTCTGAAGAGAAAAAAATTATAAAAAGTAACGGTGTAAACGTTTTTGGTCAAAAACATATCATTGAACAATTAAGGCAAGATGTAAGTTCGGATAAATACGACCTGATAGCATGGGATGGATTTCCAACGTATGTCCAGTTAGAATATATTTTTAACTTAGCAAAAAAATATTTATTGAAACCTAGTGAGTCATTTAGTCCGATGACTATTAAGAAGCTCACTTATGTGACGTTAAACTATAGTACAAATAAGAGTCTGAATGATCTAATAAAAAGTCAAATTCAATTTAATTTAAACACACAAAAAATGGATCCCAAAGATGCTCTTGAAGAAGCTATTAGAGAGTGCTTTCAAATATTAAAACATTGGTTTCAGTATAAAGTTCCTAAATGGCTAGCAGTTATGAATTCATTACAAGTGTTTGTTTGTCAGGAAAAAGGTCTTAGAGCTGGTAATTATAACTATTTTGCTAGTTTAATTGAAAACGATTTTATTAGAGAAGACCTGTCCATTCTCACTGAATTCGGAATCCCAAGCTCAGCCATTAGAAAGCTTGAAGTTTTAATACCTCAAGCTAAGGATTCAGATTCCGTACTAAGTGCTATAAAAGAGAAGAATATAATTGAAAACCCTATATTTATTGAGTATGAAAGGAATAAATTAAAAGATAGTTGAGCACAAATTGTGATAGAGACAAACGGAGAATTGGATACCTGAGTAACAAATTCTCCGTTAAAGATATTTTATAGAACTCTAGCTAAGTCAACTTCGCAAATTCAAATTTAACCACTTCTTCCGTCTTCACACCCCAATCTTCGTACTCTACACTAAAACATGTGCAACCAATAAAGTCCCTACTTATTTTGCATCTCTCTTAGCAAAAATATTCGCAACCAGCGCACCACTAAAGTTATGCCATACACTAAATATCGCACTAGGTAAGGCAGCGACAGGATTGAAATAAGTCGCGGCAAGGGCAGCGCCCAGACCAGAGTTTTGCATGCCCACTTCCACCATAATGGCGCGGCGCTGTTTCTCCGTAAATCCAGACAAGCGCGCGATCACGTATCCTAAGGTATAACCCAGCATATTGTGTAGAGCAACCACGATAAAGACGATGGCACCGCTATCTAAGATGGTCGCTTTAGACACGGCGACTACGGCCGCGATGATGATCGAGATACCCAATACTGACACCATCGGCAATACCTCGGTGACAAATTCGATTTTTTTACCCAAAAACTTATGGAAAATGACACCCAGTAATATGGGCAAAATGACGATCTTGGTAATGGTCATCATCATACTGGCTAGGTCGATATCGATCAGCTGACCGGCAAACACGTTTAACAGGATAGGCGTCAAAAATGGCGCAAGTAGGGTAGAGATAGAGGTAATCGCCACGCTCAGCGCCACATCACCTTTTGCCAAAAACGTAATCACGTTACTTGACGTACCGCCAGGGCAGCAACCGACTAAGATCACGCCGACCGCGATTAAAGGATCAAGGTTAAAAATGACCGTCAGTAAGTAAGCGATCAATGGCATCAGCGTGAACTGTGCCAATAGTCCGACCAATACAGGCTTGGGTCGTTTGACAATCTCTAGGAAGTCTTCGGTTTTGAGTGTCATACCCATACCAAACATGATGATGCCAAGTATCGGCACAATCAAAAAAGCCAATGAGGCAAAAAATTCAGGAAAAACAAATCCTAAAATGGCACTGACCAATGCCCAGATTGCAAACGTTTTGCCAATCCAACTAGAGAGTAATGCAATCTGATTCATAGCCTGTCTCAAAATAACGAAAAATGAAGAAGGCAATAATTTAGCACGGTTATTGCCAGTAAATGATAAAAGTATTTTGCTATGAACGTAGCGATAAGTTTGCTGACAGCCAGTAGAGAGCGCCATAAAAAATGGCTTACTCATATTAAATGAATAAGCCAAGAGATGATGATAAAATGTCTATCGTTGATACGCTTCAAAGGCGTTGTAACGCTACTAGGATGAATTTTACGCAGCCTCTGTCGGCGTAGGCACAGTAAGCAAGTAAAATTGTACTAGTAGCGCATTTCAATTTATATAGCCTTTTTATTTTTAAAAATCTATAAATTTGGATTTAACCACTTCTCAGCCGTTTTCATATCCCAGCCTTTACGCTCCGCATAGTTCTCTAACTGATCACGGCTGATCTTACCGACGTTGAAGTACTCACTATCAGGATGCGAGTAATAGAATCCGCTGACCGATGACGCAGGCCACATCGCATAGCTTTCGGTGAGTGTCGTGCCGATTGCCTCGACCGTACCGAGCCAGTCAAACAACTTACCTTTTTCGGTATGCTCAGGGCAAGCAGGGTAGCCAGGGGCAGGGCGGATACCGACGTATTTTTCTTTAATCATCTCTTCATTGGTGAGTGACTCAGTTGGCTGATAGCCCCAATACTCTTTACGGATCAGCTCATGCAGATGCTCGGCAAAGGCTTCGGCTAAGCGGTCAGACAGCGCCTGTACCATAATGGCATTATAGTCATCACCTGCCGCTTTATAGTGCTCAGCGAGCGCTTCTGTACCGACGATGGAGACGGTAAAGCCGCCCAAGTGATCGATATGGGTATCCGATGGCGAGATAAAGTCCGCCAAGCTAAAGTTTGGCTTACCGCTTGCTTTGTCGCTTTGCTGACGTAAGTGCTCGAACTGATAGGTCGGTTTGCCACCATTCTGTGGGTCATTATCATAAACAGTCACCGTATCCGAGTCAGTACGACGGGCCGGCATGAGTTTAAACACGCCTTTTGCTACGATTGATTTTTCCTCAATCATCTTGTTTAGTAGCTCTTCAGCGTTCTCAAACAGATCACGTGCCGCTTCGCCGACCACATCATCTTGCAAGATTTTTGGATATTTGCCCGTCAGACCCCAAGAGATAAAGAACGGTGTCCAGTCGATATACGGCAGCAGGTTGTTGATAGGATAGTCATCCAATATCACTTGTCCTAACTTATTTGGCACTGGTGGTACGTAGTTTTCCCAATCATACTGAAAACCAATCTTGACCGATTCGGCATAGGTGACTTTGGCGGCTTTTGGTTGACGCTTAGCCAGACGCTCACGTACTTTGACATACTCTGCGCGGGTCTCATCGATAAGAGCAGTACGGTGCTCTTTGGATAGCAGCTTGGTCACCACGCCGACGGAGCGCGAGGCATCTGATACATAGATGACCGCATCGTTTTGATATTGCGGCTCTACCTTGACGGCGGTATGTGCTTTCGACGTTGTTGCGCCGCCGATCATCAAGGGTAGGGTCATGCCGCGCTCTTGCATTTGCTTGGCGACGTAGACCATTTCATCGAGACTTGGCGTAATCAGACCTGACAGACCGATGATATCGACTTTTTCTGCGATGGCAGTATCGAGGATGGTTTCACACGGTACCATGACGCCCAGATCGACGATATCGTAGCCGTTACAGCCAAGTACCACGCCGACGATGTTTTTGCCGATATCATGCACATCACCTTTGACGGTTGCCATGAGGATTTTACCCTTCACTTCGCCTTCGACTTTTTCCGCTTCGATATACGGGTTTAGCCATGCGACGGATTGCTTCATGACGCGGGCAGATTTAACGACTTGTGGTAGGAACATTTTACCCGCACCGAATAAATCACCGACGATATTCATACCGTCCATGAGAGGCCCTTCGATGACTTCGAGCGGCTTGGGGTATTTCTCCCACGCTTCTTTGGTGTCGGCCTCGATAAAGGTGGTCACGCCTTTGACGAGGGCGTGGGCGATGCGTTCTTCTACCGTACCTTCACGCCAGCTCATATCGACGGTGCTGTCTTTTTTCTTGCCGCCGTCTTGGTAGTTTTCAGCGACGGTCATCAGGCGCTCGGTCGCATCTTGACCAGTTTCACCTTGATTGCGGTTGAGCATGACGTCTTCGATGGCATCACGGGCTTCTTTTGGAATATCATCGTACAGCTCCAGCATGGCTGGGTTGACGATACCCATGGTTAGACCGTTTTTGATCGCGTGAAATAGGAACACAGAGTTGATCGCTTCACGAATCGGGTTACCACGGAAACTAAAAGAGACGTTTGATACACCGCCCGAAACCATCGCATTTGGTAGGTTTTCCGTGATCCAGCGTGTGGCATTGATAAAGTCCGCGCCGTAGTTATTATGCTCAGTGATACCTGTGGCAACGGCAAAGATATTCGGGTCAAAGATAATGTCTTCAGAAGGGAAGCCTACTTCATTGACCAGCATATCATAGCTACGCTTCGATATCTCAATCTTGCGCTCGTAGGTATCGGCTTGTCCGTCTTCATCGAACGCCATAACGATAACGGCTGCCCCATAACGCATACATAGTTTGGCGCGCTCAACGAACTCAGCATGACCTTCTTTTAGCGAGATGGAGTTAACAACAGATTTACCCTGCGTACGCTTGAGGCCTTCTTCGATGATGTCCCATTTAGAGGAGTCAATCATCAGTGGCACACGGCTGATATCTGGCTCACCTGAGACCAAGTTGACGAAATGTATCATCGCCTGCTTGGAGTCGAGCATACCCTCGTCCATATTGATATCGACGATCTGCGCGCCGCCCTCGACCTGATCGCGAGCGACATCAAGAGCCTCGGTATAGGCTTCGGTCTTAATCAAACGTAGGAATTTTTTGGAGCCCGTGACGTTGGTACGCTCACCGACATTGACAAACAAGCTGTCAGCATTGATGGTAAATGGCTCTAGCCCTGATAAGCGGCAGGCAGGTGCAATTTCAGGAATTACGCGTGGCGCATAGTTTGCCACCATTTTAGCGATTTGACGGATATGCTCAGGCGTCGTACCGCAGCAGCCTCCAACGATGTTTAAGATACCCGCTTTGGCAAAGCCTTCGAGTAGGGCGGCGGTCTCTTCAGCGGTTTCGTCGTACTCACCAAACTCATTGGGCAGACCCGCGTTTGGATGCGCAGAGACATAGGTATCAGCGATGTTCGATAGCGTTTGAATGTGTGGACGCAGCGCATCAGCCCCTAGCGCACAGTTAAAGCCAATGGACAATGGCTTGGCATGGCGAATCGAGTTGTAGAATGCTTCTGCCGTTTGACCAGATAGCGTACGACCTGAGGCATCAGTAATCGTGCCCGAAATCATGATTGGCAGCTCAAAGCCGATATCTTCGAACACACCCGTAATGGCAAATATCGCCGCCTTGGCATTGAGCGTATCAAAGATTGTCTCAATCAAAATAAGATCGACGCCGCCTTCTATCAGGCATAAGGTCGCTTCACGGTAGTTTAGGACCAGCTCATCAAAGGTAATGTTACGAAAGGCAGGATCATTGACATCAGGTGATATCGAGCACGTGCGTGAGGTTGGGCCAACGACACCCGCGGCAAAGCGCGGTTTTTCAGGCGTCTTGGCGGTAAATTCATCAGCCGCCTCGCGCGCAATTTTGGCTGCTGTTTTATTCAGTTCAGGCACCAAGTACTGCATGTCATAGTCAGCCATCGACAGACGCGTACCATTAAAGGTATTGGTCTCGATGATATCCGCACCAGCCAACAGATGATCGTGATGAATGTCTTTGATCATGTGCGGCTGGGTCAGTACTAGCAAATCATTATTGCCGCGCACATCTTGGTCGATATCGGCAAAACGCTCACCACGATAATCTGCTTCTTCTAGTTTATAGGTCTGAATCTGCGTACCCATTGCCCCATCTAACATCAAAATGCGTGATGCCATCTGCTCAGTGATACGGGCGCGCGCGGTGAGCTGCTGCTCCTTATAAGGAAAGACAGCAGGTGGCGTCAAAATAAAGTCATCAGCAGATGATGAGTCAGAAGTAGTATCAGAGTGAGAAGAGGTCGGTGAGGTCATCGTTTGAGTCATAGGTGCGCTGCTTATATCATCAATATTGTAAAAGGAAGGAATAACAAACCAATAGAGTACAAAGTCTTATAGAGGAAATCGTCAAATTTGAATTATTCTAGCATGAAAAATATAGCACACATGGATACTGCCCATTCTACTTTTACCATAGACAAGCAGATACTTATTCACTGAGCTGCTGAGCATAGCATTACATTGTATTTCACAAAGAATATGTGCACAAATGAATATCATTTCGCTTACGGATTACACAAAGCGTTGCTTCTGCAAATGAAAGCCAACGCTTATGCTTAAAAGTCCGACACAGTTTACACCTGTACTACAAAAAGTTGCGTAAAGGCAGGTTGATAAAGGTTTCATACATGTTAATTTGATTTCAGAAGAATTAGGTCTTTGTAAGTTTTGCTTATAAGTCACTTATGGGCAAAAAGTTATTATTGTTCTGTTGGTCCATCTAGATGTTGCTTATTAAAAAGATAAGAATTGGACAGCACGAGCAACTGATATCAGAAGACAATCTAACCTGTAAGACAATAAGCGAATACATACTCAATCATTAAGGATAATGTTATGAAACTGACTAAAATTGCAACTATCGGTACGCTAGCTATCTCTATCGCTGGCCTAAGCGCTTGTAATAATATGATGCCAGCAAAAAGCGCAGATATGAAACCACCAATGCACAGCCAAACTATGGCAAAAATGAATGTGGTACAAGTTGCTCAAAGTAATTCTGATTTTTCAGTATTAGTAGAAGCGGTACAAGCAGCAGGTCTAGCAGGTATGCTGTCTGATCCGAATGCACACTATACGGTATTTGCACCAACCAACGCTGCATTTATGCAAGCGCTACAAGAAACAGGCATGACCAAAGCCCAGTTGTTTGCTAATAAGCCATTACTAACCAAGATTCTAGGATATCACGTAGTAAGCGGTGATATGGCTATGTATGCCAAAGACGTGAAGCCTGGTAACGTTATGACCGCTAGCAAAGACACGCTAATGGTAACCAACCAAGGTAAATTGATGGACGAAAACGGCCGTACTGCAAATATTGTAAAAACAGATATCGCAGCTACTAATGGTGTTGTCCATGTCATTGATAGAGTGCTACTACCTAAATAAGCTTTAGCGAAATAACATCTACATTTGTGATGAAGCTTAAGTAAGCAGCTATTATTTGATGAGTTCATCATTTGATAATGGCTGTTTTAGTATTTGATAATCAATCATGTAGCATGAAATACAAATTACAGCAGTTTTAATGATTACAGACATCAAATAGACGAAATTGTGTTTTAAAGAACGCAATAACGAGTATACAAGTTGATAATGCTATATACGTGATTGATACAGTGCTACTACTTAAGTAAGTATCAATTAAAAATTAAACCTTTAGAATTATAGTTATTGATATAGCGGACTTAAAACTATGGCTGGTTATTTAGTCATGTCCACGATTTATCAGTCACTGTTAAATTTATTAAAAGTAACTGTCTGTTAAACACATGACGCAACCAATCATTTAAAAGGAAATACCCATGTTAAAGAAGAATCTATTATCTATCGCAGTCGTAACAGCAGCCATGTCATTAGCAGCATGTAATGACACTGAAACTGTCGCAGATCCAGTCGAGCCTGATGCTACTACTGAAGAAGTCGTAGCAGAGCCAATGGCCGAGACTGATCCAATGGTTGAGACTGAAGCAGCGCCAATGGCAGATGACATGAATATGGAAGCGACGCAAACCATCGCCGAAATAGCAGCTGGCAACGAAAACCTAACCATTTTGACAGCTGCATTAAAAGCTGCTGGTCTTGACACAATGTTGATGGAAGATACTAAGTACACTGTATTTGCACCAACTGATGATGCATTTGCTCCAGTACTAGAAAAGCTAGGCGTAACGAAAGAAGAATTACTGGCTAACACAGACTTGCTGAAAAAAGTATTGCCTTACCACGTAGTACCTATGGAAGTGAAAGCGGCTGATATCCCTTATGGTACTGATATCGAAACGGCTAACGGCAAAACGATCTCTATTAGCGATGCTAACGTAATTACTGATGCGACTGGTAACACAGCTAACATTACAGGTACTGATATCATGGCAACCAATGGTGTGGTTCACACTATCGATGCAGTATTGATGCCTGAGTAATTTTTTCTTTAACTCAACTGTTATAAGAACTTAGCTGTCATAAGTTAATAATGATATTAAAGAGGCCCAGCGATAAAGCTGGGCTTTTTTGTGTCTATAAGATGGTGGCGTAGCAGTGGTATCTTAAAAATCTGCTTTATTTATTTGCAATAAAAAAGCCCGAGACCATTGTCTCGGGCTTTTAATGATACTGGATAAAATTGAGCAGTAGCTACGTTAGTGCATATTATCTATGTTACTTACGTAGTGGATCTACATTCGTTCTTTTTTGCTCTGCTAGATGACGCTCTTCCCAATAAGGTGCGTTTTTGATACCGAATTTTGCAGGATCAAAACTGTAGCGAGTTACGCCAGCTTTGCGCTGTGCTTCGTAGTCTTTAAGCATGGTAAGGGTTGGACGAGCCACGATAAAGATAACAAGGATACCAACAATGTTGAGCCAAGCCATAAGACCAACACCAATGTCACCAATTGCCCAGATATAACCAGCTGAGTTAAGGCCACCGTAAGCAACCATCGCCATAATCAAGATTTTTACTAAGAATAGACCTGTTTTATTGGCACCGCGACCGAGGAAGCGTGTCAAGTAAGCCACGTTTACTTCAGCGATATAGTAATAAGCTAGAATGGTTGTAAAGGCAAAGAAGAATACAGCGATTGCGATAAAGGCATTACCAAACGTACCATATACCGATTCCATTGCCATTTGCGTAAAGGCAGGGGCGTTGATTTCAGTAGTAGCAGCAACGTTTTGTACGATGAACTGACCATCTGGTAAGGTACCTTGGATGTTGTACATGCCAGTAGATAAAATCATAAAGGCAGTCGCAGAACAAACCAGTAGCGTATCAACATATACTGAGAATGCCTGAACTAGACCCTGCTGTGATGGATGCTCAACTTCAGCAGCCGCAGCAGCGTGAGGACCTGTACCCTGACCCGCTTCATTAGAGTAGATACCACGTTTTACACCCCAACCGATCGCAGCACCAAAACCTGCTTGTGCAGTGAATGCATCGCCAACGATCATGCCAAATACATCTGGGATCAAGCTGAAGTTACTGAACATGATGATTAAGGCTAAGGCAATATAGCCTAAAGCCATGAAAGGTACCGCAAACTCAGTAAAGGTTGCAATACGCTTAATACCACCAAAGATGATAATACCTAGTACGACTAAGATGATGGCTAAGCCGACCAAACGCATAGAGCCGACTTCTAGGCCTGCCACGTTCATGATCGTACCTTCACCCATTAACTGTGCGAATGCACTGATAACACCGTTGGCCTGTACGCCAGGTAAGAACATACCACATGATAAAATAGAAGCGATGGCGAAGAGGATGCCGTACCACTTTTGACCAAGGGCACGCTCAAAGTAATAAGCAGGGCCACCGCGATATTCGCCAGTTACTACATCTTTTTCTTTATAAATCTGTGCAAGGGTAGACTCGACATAGGCAGTAGATGCGCCTAAGAACGCTACAACCCACATCCAAAATACAGCACCTGGGCCACCGAAGCCGATAGCAGCAGCTACCCCAGCGATGTTACCCATGCCCACACGTCCTGCGAGGGAAACGGCTAGTGCCTGAAAGGATGAAATACCATCAGTACTAGACTTACCACTGAATAGCAATTTGATCATTTCACCGAACAAACGCACCTGTACGAAGCGCGTCAAGATGGAATAGAACAGACCAGCGCCCAAGCACAGATAGATCAGTGCTGGGCTCCAGATAATTCCGTTTACTAAGTTAACTAAACCTTCCATATGTATATTCCTAGTACTGTCTCAAGGTGGCTCTGTATGCTAGGAGTAAATTAACTGGTTAACTTACTTATTTAAGTTAAGCAGTTAAATTATCTGCATCGACTCATATCTATCTTAGTTAAGTCTCATACGTGCTTAGCCACCAAGAATGGACTGTAGTTGTCTGTATTTATCCGCTTGGTTTCATCAGTGACACAGACTATTTTTATAGCGATTATCATTGATAGCATTAATATCGGCTGTGTGTTTGATTGTTCTACAGCTTCAACTACTGCGGTGTCCTATCATCACGTTACGAATGAGATGAGTTATAAGTTAACCCGCGGATAAAACAGGCGGTTATATAATTGAATACTCCTCACGATAAGGGTATTCAATTTGCTATGAGCCGTCCCGATTGGCTACACTGCTGGTATGGCGGATTGAATGTATTAGTGGAGTATCTAAGAGTGAGTAACTGCTTTTTATCACAGCTGCCAACTCTCTAATACGTATCAAACTATAAGTCCACTACCAAATGTATTCAAACCGTACGGCTACGTAACTGCAATTTGCCATATTTTTGTACCAATTACTAGAAATTTCTTTGTGTATGGACGGATAAGTTTTGTTTTGATGCCATCATTTCACTTACAACTGACTGCAATAATGACCTAGATCTATTCACTGTAAGTTATTTAGTAGACTTTTGTTTTATATATTAATATTTGGCTCAAATGAATGCTTTTAAAACAAAATAGCAGTCGAAAGTTGCGGTTGTGTTTTGGTAACGGTCAATTGTAAAAGCATCATGATAGCGCCATTATGAGCAGTATATCTTGTAGCTTATAAGATTGAGCAATATGTATGAGTAGTTTTTCATGTTGTGTCTGTAGATATAAAAGCTACAAGCGCGCGTCTTTATACAAAATATAGAACGCATATGACCGTTAGATGATTGTGAAGGCATAAGCGCAAAAAAATTATTAAAAAACGTGTTACCAGATATTTGTTATTTATCATTATTAGGAGAAACAACGATGACGCGTAAATCTATTATGAAGCCGATGTTGCTAGCAGGACTATTGACGACCTCTACTGTCGGTCTGAGCGGCTGTGGTTATAACAACCTTCAGGCGCAAGATGAGCAAGTAACGGCTTCATGGTCAGAAGTGGTCAACCAATATCAGCGTCGCAGCGATTTGGTGCCAAACTTGGTCAAAGTCGTACAGCAGTATGCTGAACAAGAGCAAGAAGTGTTCACCCAAGTGGCGGAAGCACGTTCACGTGCGGGCGGCATCACTGTGACGCCTGAAGTGCTCAATGACCCAGAAGCAATGGAGCGTTATGCTGCTGCGCAAGAACAAATGACAGGCGCACTGTCACGTCTGATGGCCGTGTCTGAGCGTTACCCTGAGCTAAAATCAGATGCGCTGTTTCAAGACTTACAGGCTCAGCTAGAAGGCACCGAAAACCGTATTGCAGTCGCGCGTAATCGCTATATCCAAGAAGTACAGGGCTACAATACCACTGTGCGCCAGTTCCCAACCAATATCACCGCAAAAGTATTTGGCATGGATACCAAGCCAAACTTTACCGTTGCTAATGAAGATGCCATTTCGACAGCGCCAAGTGTTGATTTTGGCGATTCTGCAAAAGCAGAGTAGGAAGCATTAGAAATATATAAAAGTAGAGCGGTGTATGCCGCTCTATTTATTTAGCTGATGACTATTAGTTAATGTCTATTAATTTATAAAAATGTCATTTGAGGTGGTAGAGATTAGATGAATAATTCAAAAGCAATCTTATCAGCATTACTGTTTACACTGAGTGTCAGCGGTGCATCAGTGCTGCATGCTGCGCCCAATACCGATACTGGCAATAATGCTGCGGCGACAGATAGCACATCGAATCTACAAAACCGTAGTGTCGAAGACTTGGTAGCCATTGCCAAAGCTGGGGAATCCAACGAAGCGTTCAATGATGCAGTGCTGAATAATGACGCCATCAATGGTGCGGTGCTTGGTAATGACGCTATTAATCAAAGCGCGGAAAATGATGAGGCAACCGCTAGTGCGCAAGCGCCAGCTCAGCCACCAGTAACCTCAAGTGCCCAGAGCGTTGATGCTGACAAACTGATACTCAACGAGCCGGTCGTTGATCAGGCTAATATCTTAAATCCGCAAGAAAAGCAGCGCTTAGAGGCGCAGCTGAGAGATATCTATCAGCAAGGTTTGGCACAGGCGGCGGTTGTTATCGTACCGACCACCAATGGCCTGCCTATATTTGATTATGCCTTACAAGTAGCTGAAAAATGGCAATTGGGCGACAAGGACATTGATGATGGTCTGCTAATCGTCGTTGCAGTTAATGACCGTGATATGTATATACTAACCGGCTATGGTCTAGAGGGTGTGTTGCCAGATGCGGCCGTCAACCGTATCATCCGTGAAGACATCACACCATTATTTAAGCAAAACAACTATGGCGCTGGGATACTGGCAGGCGTGGATGCACTTAAGGCACGTCTAACGGCTGATCCTGAGGTATTGGCGCGTGCTGATGCGCAAGCTGCTGAGCGTAGTGCTGAGCAAGGCTCAGATGAGCTGCCGTCTCCTATTTTCTTATTTATTATGGCGATGATATTTGGCAGTTTTATTACCAACATCTTAGGCCGAGTATTTGGTTCTATTATCACGGCAGGCGGCTTTTTTGCGGGTTCATTAGCGCTGGGCGGCGGCTTCTTTATGACATTGATTATGGCGATATTTATATGGCTGTTTTTAATCTCACGTGGCGGCGGTGGTGGCAAAGGCGGCGGCGGTAAAGGTGGACGCAGAGGCGGCGGCATGATTTTCTTACCCGGTATGGGTGGGGGCAGTAGTGGTGGTGGTTTTGGCGGCGGCGGCGGTTTCGGTGGCGGCGGTGCTGGTGGCTCGTGGTAAGTGTCTATTTATTAAAAGCTCAGCTTAGTTATTAGAAGCTCAGATTAGTAAAGACTCAAATTAATAAAAGCCAAAAATAGAGTCTCAGTAAATAGACCCAAATAACCATCAAAAATGACGTAATTGAGGAAAAATATAATGGCAGAAAACCACGCTTCAACTTCTAGCTTTGCTCGATGGTGGCGTCAGGTCTTGTTTGTACCTTTGCTGCATAGCAAGTGGCTGACAGCAGAAGCCAAAGCACGCCTGACAGATGAGGTGACACGCGCTGAGCGTGGGCATCGCGGTGAGGTATTTTTGATTGTAGAAAACCATTTGCCAATTCAAGACGCTTATCATATGGATTGCCGCGAGCGCGCCGTTGATTTATTTAGTGAGTATCGAGTTTGGGATACCGAAGAAAACACTGGCGTCTTGATCTATGTCAATATCTGCGAGCATCAATTAGAGATTGTGGCTGACCGCGGTATCAGCACTCACGTAAGCCCAACCGTCTGGCGTGCCATGTGCGAAAAAGCAGTATCAGGTATCGGCAACAAGAAGACAGAAGAGAGTTTGGCCGAATTGTTGGATGAAGTGGGACAAGTGCTGCGCCAGTACTATCAGCTTGAGCACAATCCAGCAGGCAATGAGCTATCTGATACCGTGGTATTTTTAAAATAGTAGCACGGCATCTCTAAGCACATTATTGATATAGCCGAAGGTGGCTGTTCTCGTCTATAGGGTTTTGATGCTAAAATATCGCACGTAAAATCTTCGTACCGTCTAAAGAGGGTGCGAATATATATAAATTGTCCACAGCTCGTCTTGATAACACCATTATTGGAATACTATGATTGATTTAATACAGAAACTACCAAAAGCGGAACTTCACTTGCACATCGAAGGGTCATTAGAGCCTGAGCTGATGTTTAGACTAGCAAAAAAGAACAACGTAGAAATTCCTTATGACAGCGTAGAAGACGTGCGCGCCGCCTATAACTTTAATAATCTGCAAAGTTTTTTAGATATTTACTATGCTGGCGCAAATGTTTTACTGACCAAAGATGATTTTTATGATTTGACGTGGGAATATATTCTTAAGTGTGTTGAAGACAATGTCATCCACACCGAAATATTCTTTGACCCGCAGACACATACCGAACGAGGCGTGCCTTTTGAAGCGGTCATCACAGGTATCAAAGAAGCGCTCGCCGATGGCAAAGAAAAGTACGGCATCACCTCATGTATCATCATGTGTTTCTTGCGCCATTTATCGCAAGAAGAAGCATTTGAGACACTAGAGCAAGCGCTGGACTATAAAGATGATATCATCGGTGTTGGCCTTGATTCATCAGAATTGGGCAATCCGCCATCGAAGTTCAAAGATGTATTCAAAAAAGCCAAAGAAGAAGGTTTTAAACTGGTCGCCCATGCGGGTGAAGAGGCTGATTTTTCGTATATTTACGAAGCATTGGACTTATTGAATATCAATCGAATCGACCATGGGGTGCAATCGATAAAGAGCCCAGAGCTGATGCAAAGACTCAAAGATGAGCAGATGCCACTGACCGTTTGCCCGAACTCAAATATCGAACTGCGAGTATTTGATAATTACAAAGAGCATAATATCAAAGAGCTTTTGGATTACGGTCTAAATATCAGCGTTAACTCAGATGATCCTGCCTATTTCAAAGGTTACGTAAATCAAAATTTTATCAATCTACATGAGAATCTGCCGATAACAGAAGAAGATGTGATTACGTTGGTGAAAAACTCTTTCAAATCGGCATTCATCAGTGACGAACTAAAGGAAGATTACTTGGTGAAAGTGGACGCAGCATTGCAATAAGCTTTAGCGAGCTTATTTTTAGTAGCAAAGGCTTAACGATTGATAGCAATCGTTAAGCCTTTTTTATTGTTTATCAGATAATGACATTTATAAGCAGTCGCAGTTATAACGCAGTAATCTCTTCTATAAGTAACGGCAAGACTACACCAGCTTTTTCTATTAGCGTGATATCGACGATGGTATTCGGTGTTGGGTCAGGGTTTATCTCGATAACTTGCGCACCGTTCTGCTTGGCTAACTGTGAGAGTCCGGCCGCAGGATAGACCAAGCTTGATGTACCGATACTGATAAATACATCACAGTTAGCCGCAGCCTCTTCGGCAGTCTGCCATGCTTGTACAGGTAGTGCTTCACCAAACCACACAATATCTGGTCTGATATAGCCTTCACAGTGCGGGCAAGTAATCAGCTTATCATCAAAACGTATAGTATCCTGCTCGGTATAGCAGAATCTTGATTGTTCTGGATAAGGTATCTCACACTGACCACAGCGATTACGCCACAGATGACCGTGCAGATGAGTTACCGAACTACCAGCTTGCTCATGTAAGTCATCGACATTCTGCGTGATAAGTGTGACTTGCTGATCGGAGGTTTGCGCATGATACTGCCACTGAGCCAATGCATAGTGGGCTGGATTTGGTGCTTTATCTGCGACCATCTGCCTGCGCCATTGATACCATGACCATACTAGCTTTGGATCACCAGTGAATGCTTCAGGGGTTGCCAAGTCTTCCGCGCGATAATTCTCCCACAAGCCCGTTTGCTTATCTCGAAACGTCGGAATACCACTTTCGGCTGAAATACCGGCCCCTGTCAAAATGCAAATGCGCTCTTTCGATGCCAACAATGTTGCCGCAAGTTTTACTTCTGCTATTACCGCTGGTGATAATTCTGCTAACATGAGCCAACCCTTGTTAGTAATGGATATTTTTACTTATGATAGACGGAATTTGGTGGCTTGTCATATTGTTCGCCATCATCGTAATTTTATGGTTTGTGGCAAAATCGCGCGGGGCAAAAGCATGCGAAAAGCACGGCAGTGCCAAGTCAAAAAATACAGTACCGAATGATGCCCTGCAAAAAACATCCGCATTATTAAAGCAGTATTTTCCTGCTTATCGAGTCACTCGTAAGGCAAATCACTTACTCATCAGCCAACAAGGCAAAAAAATGGCGATGATTACGATTGATAAAAAAATTGCTGAAGGTCAGCGTTGTTTGGGTGAAGTACCTGTGATTAACTACCACCGTGTGCCTAGTCGTGCTCAGCTAACAGCTAACTTACAAGACGCAGAGTGAGTTTTATATAGGTGAGAGCACTAGAGGTATGCGCGCACAGAAAGACTACCAACATTTTGACATGTAGGTTTGATGAGTATGAGCAGTTTAGGATAGTATTAAGGAACGGTAGAGCGATGTTGTAAACATCATGATTGGTGCGCTCGGCGGGAATCGAACCCACGACCCTCGGCTTCGGAGGCTAGAACCACCATATTTCGTTAAATGACTTTGATGTATATAAACCTACTATACGTTATAAGTAAAGGGATAGGAAAAATTTTATGCCATGACGTTTAGCGTATTTTAAAGTATTTTATAGCAACATTGATATCAATTTTGGTCACTAGTTAAGTATAGAATTTAATCATTTTTTATAGTATTAATGTACGTATTTTATACTTAATTTTTTCAGAAATTACTGATTAAGCGAATTATTAACTCATCAAAGTAATATTGGAATAAATTACTGTAGAAATACCCCACTCTCAACTTGAAATAAGCAAATCAAACTGAAGAGGCGGATTACCAAGTTTTTTGTTGAGTACAAAGCACAGATTGTGTGAAAGAATCTTACGAATCAATCGATGAGACAAATGCCATAA
>Ga0208015_1000100_pt1 | contig 59561 bp, 49 predicted proteins | sample 26BtaG_FD_184101 | JGI IMG/M metagenome (GOLD analysis project Ga0208015, IMG submission 184101) | Marine viral communities from Cariaco Basin, Caribbean Sea - 26B_WHOI_OMZ_CsCl (SPAdes) (version 2) | ecosystem: Environmental > Aquatic > Marine > Oceanic | place: Caribbean Sea: Cariaco Basin... | reverse complement strand
ATGTTTTCAAAGGGGATAATACAAAAGGAAGAACATCAATTATACAGGAAAGTTTTATGGGACCGTTGTCCTATTTGGAAGACGATTGGAAATATATTGAACCTTTTGACGGTCCGAGACTAGTGCCATGGGGTCCAATCATCGAAACTGGTCTTCAAACAAAGCCACAATTGTATGATATAAAAAGTGACCCGAATGAAAAAGTGAATCTCGCATCACAATTTCCTGAAAAAGTAGCGGAATTTAACGCTAAACTTACAGAGATGAAAAAAGATGGTTTTAAAAATCAGCATGAAGTCAACCTAAATTAATCGATAGATTAAGAAGGATTAAAAAGCAGAATTGTTTATACTTATGGTTTCAGATTATAACAGTTTCTTGGTAATTTTTAAAAATTAGTTTGTGAACAATAAAGAGTTCAAAATGTTTTTTATAGAATAAGAATTAAGTAATGCTGTAAGTGTTAGTTCTGAAAATATTACAAAAAACATTTTCAAATTTATTCTTTAATCGTTTTTTTGGATACCAACTTATTTAAAAGTAAATGGTTTCGAACTAAAAATTAATCCTCCAACATGTTCAATGTCGCTACTGTTCTAAAACCGACATGGTCAGAACTTGAATCTGGACTCATTCCCATTTTTGCTGAGATTCTAAAACTGGCACAGTAGGATGCATTGCACAAAAAGGAACCTCCCTTAATCGTATATTGTTGTTGGTATGGATTATCAGGACTGAATCCTTTGTTAGCTCCAGTGGGGTTTATAAGAGGTTCTGAAAGACTAAGTTCCTTGTAATAATCCACATTAAATAAGTCACTTGTAAGCTCCCATACATTACCGACCATATCGTAAATCCCTATTGAATTCGCTGGATAGGATTTAACAGGAGATATTAATTCAAATCCATCAGTCGATTCATTTTTTACTGGAAAAACTCCTTGCCATGTATTAGCGTACTGGTCGAGGACTTCGGGGTCATTCCCCCATGTAAAGATCGTATTGTTTAAAGTTCCAAGTGCTGCAGATTCCCATTCAGACTCCGTTGGTAACCTTCTATTGGCCCATTTGCAATATGCCAAAGCATCCTCATAGGCTATGTGAACAACAGGATAATCATCCTTTCCTTCAATTGTGCTTTCCGGGCCTTGAGGATGCTTCCAATTGGCACCAATTTTCCAAATCCACCATTGAGCGTAATTGTCCATGGTGGCCACGTTTTTAATGTTTTTATTAAAGATTAAACTTCCTGGTTGTAAAATGGAATCTGCCGGTTTTGGGGTGCCAACTGGCAATTCCTTTTTCATTTCTTCCCAATCTATGGGTCTTTCTGCAACAGTTATATAATTAGTGGCATTAACAAAATCTTTGAATTGGGCATTTGTCACTTCTGTTATCGAAACAAAAAAACCGTCTACTGATACTTGGTGAGATGGTTTTTCACGATCCATAGCCATATAATCCCCTTGTTTGGCACCTTGGATAAATGTTTTGCCTTCCACCCACACCATACCTTCAGGAGTTTTAATGTTTTCTGGTTTCGTCTTAAGCAAACTGTATTCATGGACTTCCGAAGGGTTAGATTCATTTAATTGTTTTTGGGATTCTGTTTTGCAAGAGATTGAAGTAGTAAACAGAAAATATAAGAATATCAATTTGGAATGGCAAATAGCTTTCATATTTATAGATTAAACAATAGGGTCTATTTTTTATTGAAAATAGAAACTGTAGATTTCCGACAGTTAAATATAAACAATTAATGTTTCATAGGACAGTCTCTACCGTATCTTGCCCAATGAAAAAAGAAGGGAAGACTTCATTTTGGATAAATGAATTCCTAATGATTTTAGATAGGACTCCAGGGTATTGAAGCTCGCTTTGAATCCCGAATATTCCCAAAAAAAAACATTGTGAAAAGGCTAAATGCCATTTCTGTTGCCTCCATTGCATATAACCCCACTTACAACCTTGATAGAGTACGATACTTATTTGCCAGAAACGCTCAGCCCATTCCCACTCCATTCCGCAAAAGCTCCATTACGGGCAATGCACTTCCCTTAAAATCTTGGACCCTATCCCCAATTTCTACTTTCCATTTCGCTAACCCGTTCCGCTGCGCAGGAACGGGACGCTTCATTCCCAATCCGAAATTGTGAATAGCCTCCGCCAGATCGTACTTCCAATTTTCATTTGGTGTCGCTTTTCGTGTTTTGGTGTTTCACAACAATTGGAATATCAACTTATGAACCCACCCCGTCCTCCTTTTTTTTGTTATTAAAATACTAGCATTTTAAAATTGACCGGACTACATAAACCAAGCTCGTGCCTCTTACATTTTTTTAAGTCCTCTATAGTTCCAAATGTTGAAATTATATGAGCAACACAAAAAATGCACTTCGATTTAAAGCATGTGTTTTATTATTTATTTTATAAGCGTTATGTCGCATTGTTGAAATGGAACAACTCTTAAAAAAGGAGTTGTTTCCAGTCCAACAAGCACAAAATCATCATCATTATATTTATTATTATTGATATTCAATGAAAGAATGGTTTGGATCATACATTGATCTATTTTCCAAATGGTCAAATAAAAATCGATGATTTTCCTACGACTGCAGTCCTATCATTCAGTTCAATACTTTTCATTTCCTAATATCACCGAATGCTTATTATTTAATCTGAACAATACTTATTGCATAACCTCCACCTTCAACACTTTTCAATTTGATTTTTGACTTAGAGGTAACCTTTAACTCCTTGATTTTGTAAGATTGTGGATTGGTCTTGTAATTCGCATCATCTCCATCGGAATAAATGGTCGCAATGTACTTTTTACCCTTATCCAAAAAGTCTAAAGTAATTTCTGAAATACGATCCTGTTTACCATTGACATTGCCTACAAACCATTTTTCCGTTCCTTTTTCTTTACGGGCGATGGTAATATAGCTTCCAGGTTCGGCTTCCAGATACACGCTTTTTTCCCAGTCAAGGCCGACATCTTTTATAAATTGAAAGGCGTCGAGAAATCTATTATAGTTTTCAGGTAAATCTGCTGCCATTTGTAGCGGACTGTACATGGTAACATAAAGTGCCAATTGGTTGGCAATGGTACTGTTGACATGGGATTCATTGTCAGGATTTAATTTGCTGATGTCCATTTCAAAGATTCCAGGGGTATAGTCCATCGGACCTCCTATTAACCTTGTAAAGGGCAAAACGGTTACATGATTTGCTTTTGAACCTCCAAAGGCTTGATATTCTGTTCCTCTTGCAGATTCATTGCTTATTAAATTTGGATAAGTTCTTGATATCCCTGTTGGCCTAACGGCTTCATGGGCGTTGACCATTATTTTATAATCTGCAGCTTTTTCAAGGGCATATTGGTAGTGGTTAACCATCCACTGGCTGTAATGGTTTTCTCCTCTCGGAAGGATATCACCGACATATCCACTTTTTACGGAATTATAACCATGGTCCTTCATAAATTGATAGGCTTGGTCTAAATGTCTTTCATAGTTCCTTACGGATGCAGAGGTCTCGTGATGCATGATCATCTCGACCCCTTTCTCCTTTGCATAATTTTTAATGCCTATCAAATCAAAATCTGGATAAGGTGTCATAAAATCAAAAACATAATCTTTGGAATTCCCAAACCAATCTTCCCATCCAATATTCCAACCTTCCACTAAAACGCCATCAAATCCATGCTCAGAAGCAAAATCAATCAATTCCTTTACATGGGGGGTGTTGGCCCCATGTTTTCCATTGGGTTTTGTTTTTGTATAATCTGTGATCCCTAATTTGACGGCTTTCAAATCATCAGTATAAGCCCATGAACTTTTGCCTGTTATCATTTCCCACCATACGCCTACATACTTTATAGGCTTAATCCAAGAGGTGTCTTCAATTTTGCAAGGCTCATTTAGATTATAGGTCATTCGGGATGCCAATATATCTTTGGCATCATCACTAACAATCACGGTTCGCCAAGGGGTGACCGAGGGTGCGATCATGTATGGACCATCTCCCTGTACATCGGGTGTCAACCAGGCATTAAAAATGTAATTCTTATCATCCAATTCGAGGTGCATTGCGGAATAATCGATTAAGGCAGCTTCGTGTAAATTAATGTACAAACCATCATCCGTTTTCAACAATAAAGAGGTTTGAACACCGGTTGGGGAAAAGGAGGTTTGTGATAAATTTGAGGTAATGGCACTGGCCATTAACCCTCTGATTTCTGAAAGTCTTGATTCGACATAATCGTATTCTTGTGTATCATAATCCCCCGGAATCCAAAAAGCGGTGTGGTCATTGGTCATTGCAAACTGCGTTAGTTCCTTTTCGATCACAAAATGACCCAGGTTGGGCTGTTCAGGAAACTCATATCTAAAGCCTACTCCATCATTAAATACACGAAATCTTATGGCCATGACACGTTGAGTCCTATTTTGGTTGAGGGTTATTACTAATTCATTGTAATTGTTTCTGATCATACTTTCTTCACCCCAAATAGGTTTCCAGGTTTCATCGAAGGATGAGGTCTCTGAACTTATGATGGAAAATGCGTCATTTAAATCTTGACCATCTTCCTTGATTTTAAAGCCCAGACGACTGGATTCAATCACAACTTTATTTTTAAAGGACATTTGATATACGGGCACCCCTTCGGTATTTAAAGAAAAATGCAATTGCACATTCTTGTCAGGTGAATAAACTTCTTGGGCGAAAGCAGAGGCAGTAATAATTGAAAATAGTATTAATGCACTTAAAATTTGTTTTGTCATCAGTGGATTTATTATTTTAAAATTGAAATTTCAATGTTTGATTTTGTGTCAGGGACTCTAATCATCAAAAGTTGATTCTTCTCGTCAAAGAAATAACTGAGATCCTTAAAGCTTGAATTCAGGTTTTCTGAAACTTTATTCGAGGTTGAGGATTTAATTTTACGGTTATTCACTTCAATAACCTTTGGTTTGGAAGTGGTGTGTATTTTTAATAAAAAATTTCTATTGGCCGTTTTAAACTTCTGCTGTTGTGGTTCGTTTATTTCGATTTTCAAGACATTTTCAGAGGCTTCTGCTTTAATTGCTGTGATGGAAAATTCATCATTCTTGTAGTTATTGGTTTCGCCATCGTCTTCATAAAGGTCAAATTGATTAATTTTTTCGGATGGAAAAATCTCTAAGATGACCGGCGCGTTTTTGAGCGCACCAATGTATGGCATGATAGGCGATTTTGGGATAATCGAACCAGGCTTCACAAACATTGGAATGGTTTCCAGGGCAACAGGGTAATCTATAGTTGTCCCTCCGCTGTATCTAATTGATGGATTATTATAATCTATCCATTCACCTTTTGGAAGATAAACACTTCTTTGTTTGACATCTTTTTCTACAACAGGTGCAATCAATAAGGCTTCGCCAAACATGAATTGGTCATCAATTTTAAAGGCATTTTCATCTTTTGGATATTCCAATATGAGAGCTCTCAATATTGGAATTCCCGTATCATACGATTCGCGGGCATACGAATAGATATAAGGGTGCAGTTCATATTTCAATTCTATGGAAGCTTTTGCGATCTTCTCGGCCTTTTCTCCAAAAAGCCATGGCTCTACAGCATTATTTCCTTCGTGATGGGCACGACTCAATGGGTTGAAAATTCCAAATTGCAACCACCTCACATATAGTTCGGAAAATTCAACATAGTCTGTTATATCCCCACAATAACCAGAAATATCTGTTGTCCAAAACGGAATCAAACCTAATCCAGCCGAAAGACCTAAAGGAATTTGATTTGCTAGATTAATCCAACCGTCATTCACATCTTCACCATTTCCACTATCGCCAGACCATCCAAATGTATAGCGTTGTAGGCCAGCATAAGCAGCTCGAGTCATCTGAAAAACGCGTTGATTTGGATTGTGCTTTTCAAATTGTTCAGTGACTACTTTATCCCAAGTGAGACCATAAACATTATGAATTTCATCATGCATGCCCAAAAAATGTTGCATATTCAGTCTGTCTGTACTTTCTTCATTACTCCAGGCAGGTTCTCCCATATCTGTCCAAAATCCTTTGACACCATCATTGATGGGAATTTGTTGCAAATCGCCCCACCAATCAGCTGTTTCGGGTTTTGTAAAGTCCACAACACCTGCATTTCCGCCCCAAGGCCAAGGCATATCATAGGATTTTCCCGTTCTTATATCGGTTGTGAAGTACCCCTTTTCATCGGCTTCTTTCCATTGTTTTTGCGTGGCCTGAGAAACTACAGGGTCTTGGGATACAATGACTTTAAAACCATTATCGGCTAAGTCAGAAAGCATCTTTTTTGGATTTTGATATTTTTCTTTGGCCCATTCAAAGTTCTGTAGCCCTTCAACCCATCCAATATCCTGATAGATAATATCACAGGGAATATTTCGTTTTCTATATTCTTGCGCAATCTCTCGCGTAAGTGTTTCATTGGTTAAAAGGCCACGACTTTGTGACCATCCAAAGGCCCAGTTAGGTGGCATTATGGGCTTGCCGGTCAAGGTGGTATAACTTCCAATGATTTCTTTATAATCCTTTCCATAAAAGAAATAATAAATAAAGGGACCATCGGGTGAGGAAAATGAAAAATACTCATCCGATTCTTTACCAAAATCAAATTGTGTTTTGTAGGTATTGTCAAAGAAAATACCATAGTTGTAACTGCTCATAAAGAACGGAATACTCTTATAAAGCGGATCTTCTGTTACTGAATAGCAAGGTTTGTCGCTATTCCACATTGTATATGATTTACCACGCCTATCCAAGGTGCCGGTCTTTTCTCCCAACCCAAAAAAGTGTTCATCATTTCTTAAGGTTTTGTGGGTTTTGATCTCTGTGCCATTCACAACATAGGATCGATCGTCCAGGTCGCCTAAAATCAATTTCTGATATTTGTTAAAGATTTGAATTTTGAAAGGTGATTTGGTAATAATGACCCTAAGGTCTGCGGTAAAAATCTTATAATTTGCCGTAGATTCATTTAGGTTTATTGAAAACCCTGGATCGAAATCTTCATTAATTACCGCAAAAGAGGGATTGTTTTTCTTAAATTCCCCATTAGGGGAGAACCAAAACTTAATGTTTTTTGAACTTAAGAAATCAAGTGACATCTGTGCTCCTGAATCAAATGAAAACACAGCTTTATTGTTTTGGGAAAAAGCATTGGTTATGGTCAGTTTTTCCTGAGACCAACTCAAATTAAAGACTAAAAGAATTAAAATAAAACTGTGTGTTACTTTCATTTTTTGATGATTATAGCTGTTATTGTTATAAAATGTGTTGCTGTCAGTTTTCAAAAACAATCATACTCCAATAGTTTAAATAGGGTAGCGTAAAAGTTATTGAATTGCCATTGTTTTTAAACTCGAGTTCCTTTGAGGCACCTCCTTCAAAATCTGGAGATGCAAACCATACTTTTGAAACTGACATGGGTGAATCGATTGTCATGTTGACATTATAAAAAGTATGAGGTCGCGTTTGGGTTTTTTCATTATCCCTCCAGTTTAAGGATGATACGCCATTAAAGTTGAGTAATTGAACGACCTGTCTGTTAGCAAAGCGTTTTGCGACGGCTGATACATTTCCAAAAACTGGAGGCCAATTATTAAAATTTAAATCTGTTGATGTGATTGAGGTTGTAATAAATTCCCCACCATCTCTCAATAAATTTTGATAGGCGGTCATAAAATCATAATATTCTTTGAGGGAGTTTTTTAGTTCATTGTCCATTTGTAGGTTATTGGACGGAAAATATTCTCTCGAGAGCATGTGTTCGCCCAACTCCATATGTGCACCCCCAAAAGCAAAAATAACCGCATCCGCCAAAAGAACGCTCGGGGTATTAAAAAAACCATCTGAAGATTCATAGTTTATATAGGCCGCCAAAACGGTATTTAATTGATTGTTGGAGGCTTCATTGTTTTCTAATATGACTTGGACTAAATCTGCATATTGCATCCTTGTCCAGACTTCAGAGTATGCAAAATCCATGGGTGTTGACAAGATCTCGTTGTAACCAAACTGATCCACTGCATTCAGAACATGTTTTTTACTTGGAAAGTTGGCCGTTAATGCGGTCAAGAAATTGTTATAGCCATTTTTCAGGTTGATGTCGTGACCGCCATAATCATAAACTTGACCACGATCTCCCAATTGATCCAAATGCCAGCCATCAAAGTTTAAGTGGTCATAAACATCCTTTGTTTTTGTGAAAATATAATTCTGCCATTCCTCGTTTTGGGGGTTGGTAATCAGGATACTGCCGAAACCATCCAAATCGTGGGAGTTAATTTTGTTATGAAATCGATCGTTGTAAATTAACCAGCGTTCTGAAAACCCATCGCCTTGCTCTGGATGCCATGCCCCGAAAAGGAGATTGTAGAACATGGAAGCCATATTGCGATTATGACCTTCTTCGATATAACCGGCAACGGTTTCCAATTTTACCTCCCTATTGAACAAATCAACCCAAGAGTTTTTAGGATTTCCAGCAGCATCCAAAGGTAATGGGATGTGGTGCTTGGCATGCCAATCATAATATTGTAATCCATTGATATGGAAGTTCTTTAGGTTTGCAATAACTGAATTTCTTTGGGCTTCTGAAATAGCACCAAAATCTGATAAGAAACCATATCTTGGGAATTTAGTCCAATCGGAAGACACATCGACAGCGGCAGTTCCTAAGACGGTTTGTTGTTCATTGGCAATCTGAATCAATTCGACCATATAACCTTTGTAATCATCAGATGGCGGCGACCATTGCCATGATGTCGAAGCCAATGGGGCTTCCCCAATGGTCTGACCAAGAAACTTATATTTAATTATTGTGTTTGGAACGACATCATCTACAAAAAAACGAACACCTTCACCGGGGTTGTATTTGGCCTTATCCTTACTTAAATTTAATTGTTCAACGTAATTGATAGGCGGCTGTGGGGATAAAGGTGTCCGTTGGGAATCATCATCATTATCATTGTTGCACGACATCGTCAAAAGATAGAGCAAAACAAACGTTATTGAAATATGTCTTGTTGACCTGTTTTTGATCATTGTTTAGGTGTCTTTTAAAAGTTTATAGGATTATCGGGACGTTATTGTCAAGACTTCAGTGTCCAAATTTATTCTAATTTCATAGTTTCCGGCCTGACCAACTTGTAATTTCCATTTGTTGTCTGGACCGTCACATCCGGAAGTAGTAATGTATGCAACATTGTAAATGGATTGATTTGGAACGGCAGCATTGATCCAATCACCATCGCACCAATCTCCAGAAAACTTGGATATTTTAAATTCTCCCGTTGGATTATCTGCCCCTAAAGCTCCCACAAATACGTACTCACCGTTTTCATAGGTCATAGGGTCAGGATTATTGATATTCCAACCATTCGGACCGCCATCCCCAATTAAATAGAGCGATACTTTTTTGAACGTTATGGTATTATCAATGGTATTGATTTTTATTTTATATCTGCCCTTTGTTGCTTCTGTAATGAGCCATTTATTGTCAACATCACATCCTGCATTTTGCTCTACAGGACCGCTTATCAAATCCTGATTGTCAACAGATGGTCTATACCATTCGCCGCACCAATCACCCAATGGACCAGCAAATATTTTGAAATTACCTGGGGCAAAAGTGCCTTCATAAATAAACTCAATGGGATTATTTTCATTTTGTATAAATGCCACAGGCGAATCCACATTCCAACCACTTTCTGAGGCATCACCAACAATCCAAAGCATTGGGAAAGCAGGTTCATCAGGGTCTACAGGCACGTAAGTCTCAATTGTAATTGTTTTGTTCAAAAGATCCAAGGTCAATCTATAGTTGTCTTCTGTTTCAATGCTCCATTGTAAATCATCTCCACTGCCACCTTCGTTGTAAATGATTTTGCCATCATCCGTCTCATCTTTAGTGTAGAAATCTTGACACCAACAACCGTCCTGACTTACTGCAAATTTGAAATTGCCTGGTTTTAGCACGCCCTCATAGACAAACACGCCTCTTTGGGTCGTTGATGCACTTAATTCCGTGGCACTGCCAATATTCCACCCATTTGGAGTGGCATCTCCAACAATATACAGGTGTTGGGTTATAGGTTTAAAAGTTGTGGCTGTAAAATTGACTGTGGCAATCTGGGTAGGCACAGATTCGTTCGAAACGTTTGCCGTTATCATTGCCGTTAAATCATAAGTCTGATCTGGTTCCAATCCATTGTCCAATAGTAATTTGTTGAGATTTCCGTAATTAGTGTTGAATGAATAAGTGTTTTGAACATCGGAAACCAGTGTAGCAATCGGATTTGAAAAATCTCCAGTTGCATGGTCCACTTGGAGCGTATATTTTATTGCGGCACCGGTATTTTTATTCGTTCCGGTGGACCAATTAAGGTCTATGGCAGCATCAAAAAGCAATTCCTTCAAGACAAGTTCACTATCGGAAATAGAAATTCCCAAAGTATCCTGAGTGTCAAATGAAGAGTCTACCAAATCATCATTACAAGACGAGAGGCACAGCATTAGTAATGATAACACGCCAATGGTGATCGTTTTAATGTAATTAAATGTTTTCATAATTCAAAATGTTTAGTATCCAGGATTTTGAGTAAGATTGGGATTTCTGTCGATTTCAATCTGAGGTATTGGAAACAAAAGATGCTTTTGTGCGGCATTGTTCTTTCCAATCGAATGAAGAAAGTCCAACCCATATTGTCCATTGTTTACCCGTATTAAATCAAACCATCTTTGACCTTCAAACGCCAATTCCATTCGGCGCTCCTTGAGTACAGCTTCCCTAAATTGTGCTTGGCTCAATCCTAAAGGTATATCATTGAGTCCCGCTCTGTTTCTAATACGATTGAGATATATTTCCGCATCGCTTGTCTGTCCCAATTCATTTAGAGCTTCAGCCTTCATCAACAGAACATCGGCATATCTTAGGACAGGGAAATTCATAGGGCTGTTGTCGTAACTTGGCACAACGCTTATTGGCACTAAAAATTTACGCACATTATAACCTGTATAGGAATAACTGGCCTGGTAGGGAAGTCCGTCAAAATTTGGTCCGCCTTCATATAAGACGGTCACCTCTTTTCTTTTGTCGTTGGGTTCATATTGATTCATGAATTCTTGTGTAGGCTGATTCCATCCATAGCCACCACCAACAAAATTGGCGCCTCTCGGTCCCATGAATGGACTTGCCCAAGATGCTTGATTTTCGTTGTCCCAAAAACCGTAACCACCATCAGAAGCGTATTGAACCTCGAAAAGGGATTCTTGCGAGTTTTCATTTTCAATATTAAAATTATCGTAATAATTGGGGTTCAAGGCATACCCAAGACCTTCCACCTGCGTGATCATATCGACTGCTTCCTGGTAGTTGCCGAGCGTAAGGTGCACTTTTGCCAAAAGTCCATAAGCAGCACCTTTGGATGCCCTTCCAAGGTCCTGGGTCCCATATGCCGATTTTGGTGGCAATAATTGGGTAGCATTTTTTAGGTCGGAGATAATTAAATCGTAAACCTCATTTACCGGCGATCTTGAAGGGAACAAGTTGTCATCAGAATTTAATGGGACTGTGGTAAGTGGAACGTCTCCAAAATACCGTGCCAAAATAAAATAATAATGTGCTCTTAAGAAATAGGCCTCACCCATGGATCTGTCTTTTATGTTTTCATCAATGTCAAGCGTTGGTGCAGATTTTAAGACAATATTGGTCATCAATATTCCTGGCCATGGCCCTCGCCATAAATCCAGTACTCCTGCATTATCAGGCTGTACGGTAAAGTTTGACATGTTCTGGGTTTCTATGCCATCAGTTCCTCCTCCTGCACCAACTATACTGTTGCCTGCCATAATATCAGAAGTCCACATTCTTAGATTATAAAGTTTTGGCCATTGTAACGGTTGGTACGCACCGTTAACAACCGTGACCAATTCTTCTGCTGTTTTTGGATAATTCTTGGTGTTAATGGTATCCAATGGTTGCTTGTCTAAAAAGTCATCACTGCAACTGCTTAAAAAAAGGATTACCATTGCGGCCATAAAATATTTTGTGTTTTTCATGATTCTAATTTTTTTAAAAACCTAAAGTTGCTCCTATGGTGTATGTTTTGGTTATTGGATAAATGTTATTGTCGATACCGTTTGGTCCTACCTCGGGATCAAATCCTGAATAGTTTGTGATGGTGAATAAATTTTGTCCGGAAACATAAAGCTTGATAGAGCTGAAAGGGGTGTTTTTAAACTTTTCCGACGGTAATGTATAGGCTAAATTCACGTTTTTAAGTCTCAAATAGGAACCGTCCTCGATATATCTAGTGGATTGTCTGTTATTGTTGTTTGGGTCACCAAACACTGCCCGTGGTACAGAATTGCTTGTTCCCGGACCATTCCAACGATTCAGTACCTCGGTGGACTGATTGGTAGTAACCGACATGTTTTCCGTGTACAGACGATTGGCATTAAAAATGTCATTTCCATAAACGCCTTGAAAGAAGACGCTCAAATCAAAGTCACCAATACGGAATGTATTGTTCAATGAATAATTAAACTTTGGGTTTGGATTGCCAATAAAGGTTCTGTCGTTGTCATTAATGACACCGTCACTATTTAAATCCTTAAACCTGATGTCTCCTGGGGAGGTACTGGAAGCAGGATCGCTGCCTGGAACTTGTACGGCATGGTTATTTACTTCTTCTTGGGTTTGAAAGATTCCGTCCTGTACAAAGCCGTAAAAAACATTGATCGGTTGTCCTGGTTGGATTCTGCCCAATGTGTAATTCAATCCAATGCTTCCTGTAGTCAGTGGGGTATTGCTATTAATGTCTATCACTTCATTTTTGTTGTACGCGAAGACCACATCTGTCGACCATTTAAATTTGTCAGTACTCATATTATGTGTGGTAAGGAGCAGTTCGATACCTTGATTCCTGATTTGGCCAGCGTTGATAAATGGTACATAAATATCCGAATACCCAGAAGTCACCGGTACCGTTTGAGGCACTAGCATATCTTCAGTGTTTTTCACGTAGCCATCGATGGTGACATCCATAAACCTGTTGAATAGTGAGGCGTCTATTCCAATATTGAATTGTTTCTGTGACTCCCATTTTACATTTGAATTTGGTAATACGGTGGGAACAGCGGCAGTTACGAAAACACCATTGAAATTGTATAAGTTGGTGTTATAGGCCGAAGCAAAAGAATAATTGCCAATATTTTGATTGCCTGTCACCCCATAACCGACTCTTAACTTTAGATCGTTGATGATTTTGGATTCTTGAAGAAATGCTTCTTCAGAAACCCTCCAAGCTGCTGATGCGGATGGAAATGTTCCATATTTATTGCCACTTCCAAATCGTGACGAACCATCACGTCTAATGGTTGCTGTGAGATAATACTTGTTTTGATAATCATATTGACCTCTCGCAAAATAGGAGAAAATAGACCATTCAGATCCGCTTCCATTAATGGTGGGTTGCAACAAGCCGTTATTTAGGGTTTGGGTGCTTTCACTTGGAAATCCCTGAACGGAACCGCTTATGAATCTAAATTGATTTTCCTGTGCACTTGTTCCAATAACAGCAGTCATGGAACTTCCACTATCAAATTCCTTGTTGAAGGTTAATGTGTTATCCCAAACCAAGGTCAAGCTTTTATTTGAAGATTCTGATAAATAAGCATTTGGAGCCACGTCAGAATCCCAACTGTAGGAAGGGGACCAAGTCCTGGTATCCCAAAAATTGGCTTCTACTCCTAGCAAGGTTTTAAACTTCAAATACTTTAAAAGTCCCAATTCCCCATAAACATTCCCTTGGAGGTTGTATCCTTTAATCGTGTTCTTGACAATATTTGATTTTCCGATCGGGTTTTCAATATCTCCGGAATAAATAGGCTGACCTATAGGGCCTGAATAATTTCCGTTCTCACGATAAATAGGTTGGGTGGGTAGGGACAAAATGGCATTTTGGATATTATTGTTACCGTTGTCCTTGATATCATAATTCAATTTCAAACTGTTTCCAAACTTGATATGTTCATTGATTTGTGTGTCTGAATTAAATTGTAGAATATACCGCGTGTATTCTGAATTGATAATAATTCCCTCCTGGTCAAAAACATTTAATGAGGTGAAAATATTGGATTTTTCATTTCCCTGTGCGTAGGAAAGGGTCACATTGTTTTGACGTCCCGTTGTAAAAAAGGAATCCAACCAATCTGTTCCCTTCCCTAAGGAAGATGGATCAGAAAAGTTGGGGTTGGGTGTAAAGCCGCCATTTGTTAGCATTTCATTACTTAATGCTGCAAATTGTTCCGCATTTAAAACGTCTATGACATTGGTGGCCTGTTGAAAGCTCGTAAAAACATCAATGTCGATGGTCCCCTTTCCTTTTTTGCCTCTTTTTGTACTAATGATGATGACCCCATTTGAACCTCTGGCACCGTAAATGGCGGTCGCAGAGGCATCCTTTAAAACCTGGAACGTTTCTACATCGTTCATGTTCACCTGGTTTAAGCCTCCATTCAATGGCATACCATCAACGACTATTAAAGGATCATTGTTGCCTATGGTTCCAGTACCTCTAATCCTAAATGTGGGATTGTTTCCAGGCTGTCCAGAAGTTATTACTGTAACTCCTGCAGCTCTTCCTTGTATGGCATCACCAATATTGGATGAAGGTTGACTTACAATATCATCCATGGAAACCGATGAAACAGATCCCGTCAAATCCCGTTGTTTGGATTCGCCATAGCCGATGATGACCACTTCATCCAACGCAGCTATATCTGGCGCCATTTGGACTGTAACGAAGTCTTTGGTTGCTTTAATGGTCTGTGTAGTATATCCAACATAACTGATTTCTATCAAGGACTGCAAACTGCCGACAGATATTTCAAACTCACCATCAAAGTTGGAGGTCACGCCATTGGATGTGCCAAGCTCTAAAACTGTGGCTCCCATTAAAGGCGTACTGAATTCATCAATTACTTTACCTGACATTCTAATTTCTTGTGAAACCATTACTATCGGCATCAAAAAGAGAAGAATAAGGATGTTGTGACTGTAGCTGCCTTGATTACGTTTTAAAATTGATTTGTTCATGTCAAGAATTAGTTAAGTTAATTGGCATGCTTCCATAATTAAAAGACATTCCGATTAACCCAAAGAAACAAAAATTTTAACCTCAAAACAGACAGCTAAATTTTCATCTAGATATAAACACAATAACAACAAGTGTTATTAGGGTTAATTATTTGAAAATCAACAGTCTAATCGAATTTGATGAAGATAATCCATATAGATATTTAAAAGTTTTAAATTTAAAAAAATGCTAATTTCTTAGGGAAAGTTTAAAACTTTTAGACTTTGATTGTAGTATTGTCAATGAGCTTTTGATCAAAATCCTCATTTTTAACGATAGACATATTTCGGATTTTGGACTTATAGGCATAAATGGAATTGACGGAATATCCTAAAATTTGCGCGATTTTGTCATTGTGTTTGACACCTAATCGGATCAATGCGAAAATCCTCAATTCTTTATTTAGAGTTTGCCCTTCTTTTAATTGAATTTGATTTTCTGGTTTTATAAGACTGTTGAATTCTGTGATATAATTGGGAAAGAGTTCAATGAATGCCGTATCAAAATTCTGTAATAGTTTCTCTTTTTCCTTTTTTAGATCGTATCGGGACAGCTGATAGCTTGCCTTTTTGTATTCTTCCAATTCAAGGCTTTTTTCGATATCCGAGGTGAGATCATTAAACTTCTCGAATATGTTGTCATATTCCGTAAAGAAAAATCCTAAATATTCTTCTTTGATTTTGTTGGCTTCCGAAAGACGGTAATTGACCTTCTCAATCTCTAGATTGCGTTTTTTCAATTGCTTATTTACAATTAGCAATTGTGCATGGGTTTCTTTTAGTTTTGTATGTGCTTTTGAAATTGAACCACGAGCTTTTTGAAGTTTTTTGTACTGAATAAAAATTATGGACGAAAATAGAATCATGATTACTAAAAAAACCACAACGCCTATATACTGCCAATAGAGACGTTTTCGCTCCATCTCGATATTTTTTACAATTTCATCTTCAATTAACGGAAGAACGGCCCCTACTTGAAGCTTTCTTTGTTGGGCACCATAGAATTTGGCATCTTGATAGGCTTTTTGAATTAGGGATGAGGCAGGTTCTAATTTTTTATTTAGAAACAATAATTCTGAAAGCTTGATGATGGCCAAGGATTCTTTGGTCGAGTTTTTTACATCAGAAATAGCTGCTTGTGCGTAATGATATTCTGCTAAATCATCCAAATGCTGTCTTTGGTATATTTCTCCCAAAATATAATTGGTTAATGCTCTTTCTCCCAAATCTAAATCTTTAGTGAGTAGTAATTTTAAGTTTTTAATAGCAGAATTGAACTCCCCATCACTGAAATCATTATAAGCTACCATAAATACATTGAAGAAAGTGCCTTTTTCTGTGAGATTTACAGTTTCTTCCCTGTAATAACGAGCATGCTCGTTATATTTTCTGCTAAAATCAGGAAGTCCACTATATTCCGCCATGTCACTGTAGCATCTTCCATATAGACCATAGTAAATAGGCTTATCGATATCTCTAACGTAATCGACATTTATCCTTTGTAGAAAATCCAAAGCTTCTTTGTACATGCCTACAGAAATAGCTATATCTGACATGTTTAAATAGGCTTTGCTTATTAATAGAGAATCATTTAGTTTAAAGGCTATGTCCTTTGCTTTTAATCCATAGTAATACGCAGAATCACTTTTAAACACCTTGTATTGATCAAATAATTGATTATTCAGATTAAACTTTGCGGCTAAATTATCAGAGCTTAATTGCTCTAACCGATCTTTGAGGATCTTCAGGGTCTTGCGTTTGTTTTGATCGTAGAAGTGGGAAGAATCGAGGGTTTGCTGTAATTCCTTTATTATGGAATTGTTTTGAGCCTGGGCGACATTTATAGTATAAAAATTAAGTAATGCTATAAATGATAGTTGTGAAAATATTACAAAAAACGTTTTCAAATTTATTCTTTTAGTAATTATATTGAGAGGATCTGCAGTTATTCGTTTTGAATTATGCCATACTATTTTGTGCATTGATAATCTAATGTAATTAATTCAATATAAACTAACAAGGGGATAATTCTTTTGGGGTCATTGTGTTGACAGTTGGTTTGGTATTGATTTCCCTTGAGATTATTAAAATACCTGGCTCGGTACCCCTTTTATTAATGTCTTTTGATAATGCCCAATTAGCGAGAGCTGCCTATCATTCCATGGTCCCTGTGATACGTTTTGGGTTTGAGACAGAAATTAAGAAAAAGTAGAGCTATTTCCCTATTTCCTACCTGATATTGAATTCCTTTTTTAGAACTGCCCAGGACCATAATTATTTGTCATAAACGCTCAGCCCATTCCCACTCCATTCCGCAAAAGCTCCATTACGGGCAATGCGCTTCCCTTAACATCTTGGACCCTATCCCCAGTTTCTACTTTCCATTTCGCTAACCCGTTCCGCTGCGCAGGATCGGGACGCTTCATTCCCAATCCGAAATTGTGAATAGCGTCCGCCAGATCGGACTTCCAATTTTCATTTGGTGCTGGTTTCCACGTTTTGTACTTCCCAAATTGCTTTCAGGCCCGCATCCATGCGCCTTAATGGCTAGAGTCACGAATATTGAAAATAATTATGATCTCATGAGAAAAGCACAACTTAATGTAATCTATAAGGACTGATTTGGCTTTTTTATACAAATTAAAAAGTTTCAGGATTTCCTCTCTTTTATTTAAATCTAAACGTTCTTATCATCGATGTAATTAAAAAACCGACTACAAATGACTTCGTAATCGGTTTATAGGGTCATTAATATAAAAGCTGTGATACAAAATGAATTGTTCTACATCGTTTATTGTCTCCTGTTTTAATAGGAAACTCTTCCATTCGTTTTATAACTCATTAATTTGGGACAAGAAAATTGCTGTTTACCTATTGATTTGTTTATTGTCCTATGTATTGAATTGCCAGAATTGAGGAAGTTCTACAGTCACCTTATTTTGAGGCGATAGGTTGAAGAATCGATTCGACAACATGAATTATACCATTCTGGGTTTTTATATCAAATTGTGCAATGTTGTGATTTTCGTTTCCTGCGCCATCCTTAATCGTAATTTTATTATTGGTCTTGGTAAACTTTAAATCTGCGCCTTCCCAAGTTTTAACAGTGTCCAAACTGCCTTCCAGATCTTTTTTTGCAATCATTTTTAAAGTGACGATATGATGTTTCAAAACTGGTGTTAATATGTTTTCTGGAATATCTTCGACTTTTTTCCAGGAGGAATTTGTTTTTAGATAACTTGTTATGGCGGCTTCATTTGGTGCAAATATTGAAAAAGGTGCCAAGGTTGAATTACTTGACTTCAAGCTTTTCAGTGTTGTAATAAAATCTGTCTGAGGCGTGGCTGTGGTCAGGCCTTTATAAAAACTTGAAAATTGTTTGTCCAATTCCAAAAAAGTAGCAACTGTAGGTAAAACAATAACACTGTTCACGATATGGACAACTCCGTTCTTGGCATTTATATTTACATTTTTGTCATCTAGCTTGGCAGCTCCATTGATGACGACTTTTTGGTTGTCAAGACCAATAAAAAGTGATAGATTCGCACCACTAGTGATGTACTTTTTATCCATTTTCGCTAAGTCGGATGTTTTAAGAACGGAGGTCGGTACCATATGGTTCAACATCAATGTCTTCAGTTCTTCCTTAGGTATGGCGTTGACATCTGCATAAGAGTTTTTCTTCAAATAATCATTGAATGCCAAATCGTTGGGAACAAAAACAGTATATTTTTGAGTACCTCGTAAAGTACCTAAAACCTCCGACCTTTCAAGTGCTTTGGTAAATTGGGTTGCTGATGGATTAGTCTTCAAAATAACAGCGATGGTTTTATCGAGTTGACTGTGATCTTCGCCATCATCGTCTTTTGAGCATGAGACCATGAGCAGCATTACAACCAAGGTAAATATGAACGATTTACCCAAGATTAAACTTGATTTTGTGATTTTTCTTTTCTTTGAATTTTTTGTTTTCATGTAATTTTTTGTTTTAAAGGTTTGTTTAAATGAATTGGTAACAGCATTATCACAATCTCAGATGCTATATACATCTATAAAATGATAGACATCTTTAATTGTAAATTATTTTGATTCTATGAGTTGTTTTGGGATGTACATAGAAGACGGATTATATGGATTTAAAACATGTTAAATTGAAGATGGCATTGGGGGCCATCTGTTAATGCCTTATGGTACCAAAAATGGAAATGTTTAAAACTAAATAAGGCAAGTACGAAATTGTCGGACCCAATGGATTGATCGTTTTTACTAATCTCATCTTTTTTTTGTTCTTAGGTTTACCCCAATACGCAGCCATTTTCTAAAACGCTACAGTACTTCAGAATTATTTGGATAGAATTATTTTAAGAGAAATTCCAGCGGTATGTATTTTTTCTACATCCTCGGTTGATGAGTGTATGGGATATTTGTAAAAAGGCTGAATTTCGTAGGATAATCGATCTGTTAAGAGTGCCCTATAACCAATAGAAAAATTTAAATTGTTTAGTAAAGTGAATTTTATGTTGTCATTGTCCGAAACTGTGGTTGTAGTATAGATCTCGGATGTCATATACGATTCTATATGTCCTTCCTTTTCGTGATAGACAATAACTTCTCGAAAAATTGTAGACGATAATTCAGCTTTTTGCTTAAGGGTCAGATAAGACGATACCCCTGCTTGAAGAAAAAAACGACTATTGTTGATTGGAAGGTAGTAGGAGAAATTTAATGGAATATTTAATCCGTAACGTATGTTTTTATGTAAGTTTTCTGTTTCCTGACTGCTATGGATTGTTTCTTTCAGTAGTTCACGATCTTCTATGTTTTGCATAGTAAAGATTGCTCCCATGTAGAGAAAAAGATTAGGTTGGTTAAATGATATATTGACTGCTAATCCACCAGCAAACTCTGAAGAAGTGAAGCCTTCTTGTCCCATTGAACTTATGCTGTAACTTGGTGAAATCAGAAGGCCAAGTTCCACTTTACTTTTTGAACCCTCTATTTCTTCTGTTTTTATAACATCATTATAGGGGTCTGATAAGGTTACAGAATCCTTGAGTTTACTATTTATCGATACAGATTGTTGGGGGTTAAATATCAGACCTGAGCTTGGTTTTTTCACTTGAGGAGATAGCGTGTATTTAACGAAGAGATTAGCAAGAATTTTGTTTTGGTTACTATTTTGGGGTGTTTCATCTGTCAATGGACCCTTCATGATATTATCTTTAGGATAATCGGCAATGCTATTTGAGATAGGCTGACTCAATTCATTCATAAATGGCTCCGGGGCCTTCTTAGGATGAAATGAATCGTCCAATTGTTCAATCTCCTTGTTAAAAACTTTGCTTTCAATGGGTACAGGAGTGGTGACATGTGTCCATAAGCTGATGCCAATTGATAGACTCATAATAAAGGATGCAGTAAGACCATTAATTCTCCAAAGAAGGATCCTCTTTTTCTTTTCTTTACGTTTCTTCAAAAAACGTTCCCAGGCACCTTTTTCATAATCTTCAACATGCTTTTTGAGAATGTCTTTAATTTTTTGTGATATTTTATTGTCCAGGTGCTCCGTCATGATCTAATTAATTGGTGTTTTTGTTGATCATTTCCCGTAACCTTAATTTGGCCCTTGTCAGGTAGGTTCTTGACGAACTTTCAGGAATGTTTAAAAGTGTTGAAATTTCCTTATGGGTAAATCCTTCAATCTCGTACAAATTAAAGACTACCTTAAGCACATCAGGAAGTCTCGCTATCATATTGTAAATATCCTCTATGGTGAGTTGGTCCACCATTTCAATGGATGGTATATGGTTCATGTTTTCATGAATATCGAGGTGATTCATGAATTTTTTATTTTTTCTTAGGGTATCTATGGCCGTATTTATGGTAATCTTGCGAAACCAACCTTTAAATGGCTTGTTGAGATCAAAAGTGGAAATAGAATCAAATACCTTCATAAAGGTATCATCTACGATTTCTCGTGCTTCTTCTCTATTTGAACAGTATGACAAACTTATGGTCAAAGCGTAACCGAAATATTTTTTGTAAAGTAATTCCTGCTTCTTCTGTTCTTTTTGTACACAACCCAAGATGATGATCTTCTCCTCTTCCGTATTCACAATTTTCGATCTGCTTTAAATTTGGCGCCCTATAAAACATAAAGGATTTGTATTCTCAATCAACAAGTTTTCAGTTGATTCTAATCATGTAAAACATACTCTGGAAGTAGATTTGCTTTATATGTTAGATCCTTATTTTCACAGTTGGCTTATCCTTAAAGAGAACTTAAATTTAAAGGCATTGGAAATGTACGCCGCTTTGATTGCGCAGATCCCTTTTTTGCCAATACGTAACATCGATGAAGAATGCTACAATCAAAGTTCAATTAATTTTGAAGTCAACATTACAGTGATCTATTGGTTACAATTATATATTTGGTTCAACAGATTCTGAAAATTCAGGAACTTGATATCTTCATTTCCCAACCTTTTCATAGGCCAGACAAAAAGAGACTTTCTTTTCTTAATTGTTGTTTGTTTTGATAAAGTTTAACCTGAAATTTCTTGATAACCTTTCAATCAGTAGATCGTAGTTATTTTCATGACATAAACTGGTCGAATGTACCCGTGGCATACATTAGAATAATACGATAATTAGATTTATAAAAGACTGATTGTTATCTAAATATGGGTAATTGAATATCGCAAGTGTTGAAATATTGTGATCCGATATGAAATAATAATGAACAAAGGATTTGGTTTTATTTATACACTCCTTTCAAATTTTTACGTTTATTTTTATATAAATTAACTCCTCGAAGTATTGATTTGATTTTCTTCGACCTTGAATTTCTAAATGAGGGCGATAAGGGATACTTACTCCATTTATAGTGTTAATTAGATTCTTAATTCTTTCCTGGTCGCTCTCTTTAGCTAAAAATTCCTTATTGGCAGTCGTCATTTTGATGCGATTTGCCCTTCCAAGAATCCTTGATGATATTACTGAAATTAAACAGTCTCAAATAGGATCGGGACAATCGATTTTTATATGTTCATAACCTTTGCTATTTTAAATAAGTTGTGACGACTTGAAATCAATAATTAAAATGAGAACAATCAATTATTTTGCACCAATTACGTTGGAGAGATCGATTGTGATTGATGCGAAGGTGGAAGAAGTGTGGAAAGTACTCGTGCAAATCGATAATTGGTCCCATTGGAATAAAGATATTTCAATTTCCAAAATTGACGGTAGAAAGCGTTCCGATTGCTATTTTCGTTTGAAATCGGGTTTTACATTTAGAGCTAAAGTGCACACTCTTAAAGATAATTTTGAGTTTGGTTGGACGGGGAGAGCTTTGGGGCTTTTTCTTGTGAATAATTGCAAATTGCGCAAAACAGAAGATAAAACAAGTATTTATATTGAAGAAAGCTTGGAAGGAATTTTTGCTTTATTATTTCGTGGTATGTTGCAGCGCAATTTTGACAAAAGAGTTGATAATTGGCTCCAACAAATAAAAATATATTGTGAAAACACTGAAAATTAATAATCCTTATAGCCTCATGGGCTTGACACTACCGTGCCTCGTAATTGTATAAAGTAGGTGGGTCAGTAAATACTGCGATGCTTGCTAGTTCTACATGAATTTTACGAGAGTAAAATACAAATAAAAATAATGGCCATATACTTTAAATACTTTTTTCTAAGTTTAAAATGAGGCATTTCACATTGAAATTAAAGTGTTTCAGAACATTTTAATAATTGTAATTGGCAGTATGAAATATCTTGGTCTCTTAAAAATGATTTCTTATGAGAGTAAAACTTTTTATCATTCTTTGTGTGTTGTTCTGTAAACATACGGCAATCGCCCAAGAAGATTTGCCCACCGATTTTCTTTCCGCTGAATTTCATAAAGGAAGACGAAATGCATTTAAAAAATTAATGCCTCCCAATAGTGTCGCAATATTTTTTGCAAATCCAGTTCAAAATCGGTCTAATGATGTTGACTTTATCTTTCATCAAGATCCTAATTTGTATTACTTATCGGGATATAGGGAGCCAAATGGAGTATTGGTGATTTTTTCTGAAACCCCAAAGGGCAGCAATACGGAATATGACGAAATTCTATTTGTCCAACCAAGAAATCCTGATCAGGAACAATGGACAGGCTATAGGTTGGGGGTGGCCGGTGCCAAGGAAAAGCTCGGAATAAACACGGTTTATGAAACAAAGGACTTTATTGATAATGGAATTGATTTTTCAAGTTTTAGCACCGTCCTTTTATCTCAACCTAAAGGTGCATATACCGATGATCCCCAAAATCATTTGGATTCCTTCGATTTATTGGATTCCTTTTTAAGACAAATGGGACATTCCATCACTGTACCACAAAGTAATGTCAATTTGGATGTTTCTCCATTAAGGACTGTCGATAAAAAAATAGATCCATCAACGCTTCATCATATTATGGCTTCCCTCAGACAGATAAAAACCCCTGAGGAAATTGAACTATTATCAAAGGCTGCAAAAATATCTGCTATTGGGCAATATGAGATCATGAAGGCTATGCATCCGAAAATGTCGGAAACTGAAATTCAAGGGGTGCACGAGTACATTTATAAAAAATATGGAAGCGAATTTGAAGGATACCCAAGCATAGTGGGTGCCGGTGCAAATGGTTGTATCTTACATTATATTGAGAACAATAAAACCAAGGTTGGCAACGAACTGGTATTGATGGATCTTGGCGCTGAATATCGTGGTTATACAGCAGATGTTACCAGAACAATTCCTGCTAATGGACAATTCACTGAGCCACAAAAAAAAATCTATAATCTCGTTTTAAGAGCCCAGGAAGCAGGAATAGAACAGGCCATAGTTGGAAGTGATTTCAAGAGGGTCGATGACGTGTCCCGTGACATAATTTATAAAGGCTTACTTGAATTGGGAATCATTTCCTCATTAGATGAAGGCCGTCAATATTACCCCCATTCCGTTGGACATTATTTGGGACTGGACGTTCATGATCTCGGATTGGATGGGGCATTTGAAGAAAACATGGTCATTACCGTTGAACCGGGAATCTATATTCCTGAAGATGCTGATTGTGATCCTAAATGGCACGGTATCGCCGTACGCATTGAGGATGATATACATATTACCAAAAACGGACCTATTAACCTTTCAGAATATGCCCCTCGAACTGTTGAGCAAATCGAATTGTTGATGAAGGAAGAAAGTGTTCTGAATAATTTTGTATTGCCTCGTGTTGACTGAACAACGGTGGATGATTCATGCGAAAAATTGTATTATGAGATATAGAACTTTGATGAGCTTCCATTTGATTTTTTTAATGGCATTTATTCCTAGTTGCCATGGCCAATTGCCATTGCCTTCAGGATGTTATAATATTGGGGTTTGTTCCTCACAGCTAAATGATCCTTCACGTCAAGATCTTATAAATAGCGACGCCCCGAGACATATCCCAGTATCTGTTTACTACCCTACCTTTGATGCATTGAAGTTGCCATCATTCTATATGACCAACAAAAGGCTTCTATCGGAAATGATCACTTTCGGATATAGTCATCAGGATAGTTTGGCCTTATCTAAAATGGCAACTTACAAAGTACAGGCCATTCCACACGCTGAGATTATCAAGGATCAGAATTTTCCACTAATCCTTTTCTCACATGGTCTCGGGGTTTCAAGACTTCATTATAGGCTCTTGTTTGAAGAATGGGCAAGCCAAGGTTATATCGTTGTGGCAATAGATCATCCTTATGGAGGTTTTACAATGTTTTCTGACGGTCAATTGGCTACTTCGCGTATGGATCCTCTTTTAGTTGCCCAAGACAGGGCCTATCTCCTAAAAACTATTGACTTGTGGGTGGAGGATATATCATTTGTCATAAGCCAGATTACCTCAAATGGGTCACCCCTCGGAACTTATTTTTCTTCTCTGATTAATATAGAGAACATTGTTTCCATAGGTCACTCATTAGGTGGTAATGTAGCTGTTCTGGCATCGCATAACGATCAGCGAATCAAAGCTGCTATTAATATGGATGGCGGTACATTTAATGACAAATTGCATAACGCGTATAAAAAGCCTATTCTCACTTTGCGCAGTCAGCCAATTTATAGTGATGACGACTTATTGAAGAAAGGTCGTAATAGATCGGATTGGGACCGGATGGGACAAGATATCGATGCCTCTTTCGCAGCAGAATTATCGCAGGCCAAACTCGCATATGAACTGAAAATATCTGGTGCTGGACATATGAGTTTTTCTGATGCACCATTTGTGTTGCCAGATATGGTGACCCGTTTTGGGGGAAAGGTCATAGATGCCCATAGAGGTTTCGATCTGATAAAGGAATCAATCCATTTGTTTTTGGATTCTATACGATCAAATAGACCAGCTCCACTGGGTCAATTGGTAGATAGGTATCCAGAGCTTTCACTTAAGATCTATGGTGGCGGTGGAATATCCGATACTACATCCAACAAATATTAAAAGACTAGGAAGGGGTAATTGGGATTCTTATAATGTTTTCGACCCCAAGGCCCCGATCCCAATTTTTTAATGTAAAACTTGCCCTTGAACCGTATAGATTTTCTAACCGTTGTTTTAAATTCGCAATGCCCACCCCTGTTTGTTTTTTATGATTGAAATCTTCTATGATTGGACCATTGTTGCGAACTTTGATAATCAGAAATTCGGAATCTTTGGTGATGTTTATTTCTATAAGTAGGGGCGAGGTTGAATTTGCATATCCGTAATTTATTGAATTTTCAATCAATGGCTGTAAGACCATTGCTGGAATATTCATATCTTTCACGTCCTCTGGAATGTTTTCAATGATTTCTAAATTTTCTGGAAACCTTACCTTCAATATTTCAAGGTAGTGCCCGAGGATTTCCATTTCTTTCGCGACCGAAAAAAAATGGATCGTACTATTTTTGGTAACTTCCCTAAAAAAAGTGCTTAAATCCACCAAGGTGTCCTGGGCTTTCTTTTTGTCTACATCTATTAGCCCGATAATACAATTAATGGTATTAAATAAAAAATGGGGCTGTAATTGGGAAGTCAACATATTCATTCTTGCAGTAACGACTTGGGTCTCAAGAAGACTTTTCTGTTTTTCACTCGCCCTAATAATACTAAAATAATAGTAAGTATAGATGATGAAGAGCATGGCGAAATATACCAGGAAGTTGATGTCAATAACGCTAAGGAAAATGTTCAGACTCTTATTGAAGTCATAAGCTTTTATTGAACCTATTTGCAGTCGATACAAGTCGGTTATAATCTGAATAACAATGCCCAGAACCAACGCGAGTGCAAAATGTAAGAGTAGAATTTTACGCCAAGAGGTTCGTTTTAGAATTAACCGTTTGGTATGCATGGCAATAAGCTGCATAATCATTAATACAGTAACGGCATCAAGGATATAAAGCTGATAGTAGAAATTTTCTCCCTGTACAAGCGGGGAGCCCTTTAAATAAGCTGTAGAAAATACCTTAATAAGATTGAGGGCAATAGTAATTAAATAGAAGCCGACCAGAATCAATGTGAGCTCCCGATCAAAATATTTATTAAAAAAGTGCTTAAGTTTCATCTATATTCCCAATTTTTCCAACAATTCTTTTTTTGTGGATTTGCTGACACTTATCAATTTGTTATCGTCCATCCTCACATCTATTTCTGAAAAATCACTGTGTACTATTTCTTTGATCGCTTGTAAATTAACTATTGAAGATCGGTGAACTCGGAAAAAAATATTGGGGTTCAGAAGGTTCTCCAAGTTACCTAAGGTGTCTCTATGCAAATATTTCGCGTCAGCCGTATATATCTCAGCATATACTCCTGAAGCCAAGATATATTTGATAGTACTTGTGGGAATAAGACTTGTTTTGTTTCCCTGCTTTATCGCTATTCTTTCAAGATAACGCTCTTCTTGGCCTCTCAAAGTGGCCATCAGACTTTTAAGTTCCGATTTAAAATCAGGAGTGCTCACCTTGGGACTGTGATTTAAAACCTTTTTTACCGTTTTGATGAAACGATCTTCTTTAAAGGGCTTTACCAAATAATCAAAAGCTTCAAATTCAAATGCTTTTAAGGCGAAGTCCTCATGGGCGGTTACAAATATCACTACGGGTTTTTTTTGACAGGTTAAATTCTCCAACACTTCAAACCCATCCATATCCCGAATATTGATATCTAGGAAGATCAAATCAGGCTGTAAGTTATTGATGGTTTCAATGGCTGAGGTTCCATTGTTGCATTCGGCAATGACATCTAGGCCTTCTATTTTATTTAAAAGGCTCAAAATACGCTGGCGAGCGAAAACTTCATCATCTACAATTATGGTTTTCATACAAATAGAGGTCTTGATTACAATTTTGAAGTCCTTAGACTTCAATTAGGATAAATATGTTGATTAAGAACATTTTTCGAGTGATTCACAACAATAACCCAAAAAGATGATCGAATTTAAAATAATTTTAGTCAATAATCAACAATGTAATAATATCTAAAAACCATTAAAATCATGATACGAATTCTATTTTTATTTTTAGTCTGGTTGGTCTCTTGGTTTTTGAGTGCCACTCCAAACGAGTTTTTTGAGACCAAAGTTCCAGTGATAACATTAAGCGGAACTCCGTTTGAGAGAGGTTATAATCATGGAGAGAAACTAAAGAAGCCTATTGCTGAAGTTTTTCAACTTTGGAAACAAAGCATTCACAAGGATACCAAAAGACATCCAGATTCAGTAATCTCACATTTTCTTAAGACCACTAATTATAAAAAGGCCATAAGTGAATGGACTCCTCAAATTTGGGAGGAGATCGAGGGTTTGGCTGCCGGATCGGGTCAATCGATGGATGATGTATTCGCCTTTCAAATGATAGATGAATATTGGGGATATCTGGATCGTCTTCAAAATAATTCCGTGGATAAAGATCATTGCAGTGCGATTGGCGTCGCAAAAAACGGCTCCCATCCGACGATGGTGGCGCAGAACATTGATATTGATAATTTTATGAATGGCTATCAAGTCCTGTTCCACATTCCAGAAAATGACGATACTCCTGAGCAATATATTATGTCCTGTGCCGGGTTTATTGGTTTTGCTGGAATGAATAACAAGGGACTGGCCGTGGTGATAAACGCATTAACCGACTTGAAAAATGCCACTACTGGCTTACCGGTGACCTTTGTGACCCGTGGATTATTGCAAAAATTGAATAGTGAGGACGCCCTAAGCTTTGTTCAGAATGTAAAGCATGCCACAGGTCAAAACTATCTTATTGGAACGAATGATCAGGTGTATTCCTTTGAAGCGTCAGCCAATCAAGTCGTACAATTCAATCCACATCAAAATCAGTTGGTCTATCACACCAACCATTCACTTGACAATCATGATATTAAGCCATGGATGGAAGACTACCACAAAAGAATCTTATCTGGTGTGGGTAAACAGACCAACAGTCAAACGAGACTGAAAAGCTTGGAGTCGCAATTAGCCTTAAAAAACAAAGATCTTGGAGCCGAAACTTTAAAAGATATACTCCGCTCGAAGGAAAATCCACAATTCCCAATCTGTGTCAATTTTAGGGATGATGGAGTGGCATTTACTTTCAGCTCTGTAGTATTTACTTTGGGCGAGAACTCCACCGCCGAAGTGACCTATGGTTCTCCCGATCGTGCCATGTACCATAAGCATCATTTCAATAAGTAAGAGGTTTAATAACATTTTCAAAACGCTTGAATTTTTTAAAAAACACTAATCAAAATTTAATCCATCCACAGACATGAAACCCAAGACCACCTCATTCGTTCTTTCTCTTTTAGTATGCTTGCTGGTCAATGACCTTAGAGCCCAGAATTTAAAGAACCAACAAAAACTGACCAAAGATCTGCAAGTTCATTTGGATTCCATGCAAAAGGTGAACGGTTTTCCAGGAGTTACCTTGTCGGTACTACTTCCAAATAATAGGCAAATAGCCATGGCAGCAGGTACTGCTGATCCTTTGCAGAATATTACCATGAGGCATCAACATCGTATGTTATCGGGAAGTAATGGAAAAACTCTTTTTATTGCTGCTGCCTTAGTACTTGCAACCCAAGATTATTACCAACTCGATGATAAAATTGAGCACTATTTGAATGATGAGCCTTGGTTTGATAGACTGCCCAACGCTTCTACAATTACCATGCGAATGCTCATGAACCACACCTCGGGTCTGGAGGAGTATTATGGATTGGGTAACTTTATGTCCCTTGTAAAACAGGATCCCTCCCGAAGTTTCACGCCAAAGGAAACATTTGAATACCTATTCGACAGACAGCCACTTTTCCCAGCGGGTTCTGATTGGGGCTATGCCGATAGTAATTATATTTTATTGGGCTACATCCTCGAAAAAATCAGTGGTAAATCTATGTATGACTTGGTGGAAACCTATGTCTTAAAGCGTCATAAGCTAAAGCAAACGGAACCATCCACTAAGCGTAAGTTTAAAAATCTCGCTGTTGGGAATAGCCGTAAAGGTAGTCCATTCCCGTTTGAGGGGCCAATGGTACGGCATGGAAAGCTCGTCTTTAACCCCCAATTTGAATGGATGGGAGGCGGATTCGTCTCTAATGTCAATGATCTCTCCACATGGGTAAAGGATCTACACAATTACCGAGAAATTGATCCCTTCCTTTTAAGGGAGATGCAAGTGAAGGTGCCTGCAAAAACGGGTAAGGGACATGCTTATGGTCTCGGCATTCAGATAAGACCTTCGACCAAGTTTGGGGACAGCTATGGACATAGTGGGTGGTTTCCTGGGTACTTGACCGATGCCGTGTATTTTCCAGACGAAGATATTGCCGTGGCGATTCAATTTAATACCGATGATATTGCCCTGCTTAAAATATCGCCCTATGAGTATATTCTAATCTTCACTGAAATGATCGTTGATCATTTGAAAAACGGATAGCTACCAATAAATTTTTAAATATAGCATTATGAAAGCAAAATTAATTCTAATCGTCCTTATGGCCTTTCTGAGTTGTAAAGGACCAATAATCTCCACTGAACAACCATCTAAGGTTTCTGTAACCATCGATTTGGTTAATGTGAGAAATGATAAAGTCAACGTAAGTCTCAACTTTCCATACGTTGACCATGGAACTGTGGTGTTTTGTATTCCTAAAACAGTTCCCGGCACTTATTCTACCGATAATTATGGTCGATTTATTGAAAATTTAAAAGCCTTTGACAAAAAAGGGACCGAGATGCAAACCAGAAAGTTGGATCTAAATCGATGGGAAATTGTGAACGCCAAAGAATTGGGACAAATAACTTATGAAGTAAATGACACTTACGATATTGAAAAGGAAGGCGGTGTATTCTCTCCGGCAGGAACCAATATTGATGCAGGCAAAAATTTTATGCTCAATCTGTATGCTTTTGTAGGATACATCCAAAATATGGAAAACATGCCCTATCAATTGAATATCGAAAGACCTACACATTTGTACCCAGGTACCGCCCTTGATTTTTATTCCAAAAATAAGGACGACAATTGCATCCAAGATGTTTTTTATATGGAAAGGTATTTTGAACTGACCGATAACCCTATTATGTATGCCATACCCGACACATTATCTTTTAAAACTGATACCATGGAAATAGTGCTCAGTTTGTATTCGGCCACTGGAAAATATAAGGCAAGGGATCTTAAACCGGCTCTAATAAAGACCATGACGGCCCAAAAGAATTTCTTGGGAAAGATTGATAACACCGATAGATATGCCGTGTTGCTGTATTTGGCCGACCCTGCCAAATTGGATGCGCGAGGGGCAGGGGCGTTGGAGCATAATAATTCTACCACAGTCGTGTTTTCTGAAAACACCAGTTTGGAGGTGTTGGAGCAGGCTCTGATAGACGTCGTTTCCCATGAGTTTTTTCATATCCTAACCCCCTTGAATGTCCATTCTGAAGAAATCCACAATTTTGACTTTAATGATCCTAAAATGTCAAAACATTTATGGATGTATGAAGGTGTAACCGAATATTTTGCCCAACTTTTTCAAGTGAACCAAGGCTTGTGCAGTGATACTGAGTTTTTTGAAAGAATGACCGAAAAAATAAATACGTCAAAGCAGTTTGATGATACCGTACCATTCACACTGATGAGTGAGTATATTTTGACTGATGCGCATAAAAACAGTTTTTATAATGTATATCAAAAGGGTGCCTTGATAGGAATGTGTCTCGATATCACTCTGCGGGAACTTAGTGATGGGCAAAGCGGAATTCTTGATCTTATGCAACAATTGGGTCAAAAGTATGGGAAGGATAGGCCATTTAAAGATGATGAATTGGTAAATGAAATCGTAAGATTGACCCATCCAAGTATTCGAACGTTTTTTGAGACCTACGTCTATGGAGAAACACCCATCCCTTATGAGCTTTTTTTGGAGAAGGTTGGATTAACACTTCAGACGGAAATAATAGAAACCGATTACTTTTTTAAGGATCAAATTCCATATGTGGACATTAACAGGGATTCTGGAGACATTTACTTTAGGAACAGAACAAATTTAAATAGCTTCTTAAAAGAGATGGGTGTACAGGGTGGTGATATTCTGAGGGCCATAAATGGTAAGCCAATCAGCAAAGACGGCTATAGAGAACCTATATTGGAATCACGTCAATGGAAACCTGGGCAGGATGTCTCTTTTTTGATAGAACGGGAAGGTAAGGAAATAGTGCTAAAGACAAAAACCATCATACCCACGGTTACAGAATGGAAGATTTTAGAAATTCATCAATCAGAAATTAATGGGGCATTACAGCTTCGCAAATTTTGGTTAAACGGGTAGTTTTTCATAATTATATGGTTAGTAATTATGCCCGAATTTCAGGGCTGTTAATCAGGCAGCCCTGATTATTATCCGTATTCCATCAATTCTTCAATCACTTAAAGTTTTTATTCACAATGGTATCTAAAGTATCCTTTGTCAATATCCTGTTTTGGATATTTGTCAGTCATCATTTTTGTTGGGCGCAAACTAATTCAGCCGACATTGAGGTCTATAAGAAATCGTACGTAGCCAAAAGAATGGCGCATGAACCTAAAATTGATGGTGATTTATCCGATGTGGTATGGGATGATCTCGATGTGGCCGACCAGTTTTCCATGTTGGCTCCTAAAAACGGTGATTCGGAAAGAGAAAGCCATCGCACTGAATTTAAAGTGGGCTATACAGATGAAGCTGTCTATATAGCGGCTTATATGTATGATCAATCGGGTCTTCCTATTAGAAAAGAAATTACCCAACGGGACAATGTTCCTCAAACAGATTATATAGTTTTGGATATCAATACCTATAATGATGGCGAAAACCAGAATCGATTTGTAGTCACTACGGCAGGAGGAATGGCAGACGCCAAAATGAAAGCAACCAATCAGGATTTCGATTATAATGTAATTTGGGACGCTAAGGTGAGTAGCGATAGTGTAGGGTGGTATGCCGAAATTAAAATTCCATTTGTCTCATTAAGGTTTCCGAAAATGAACGAACAGGTGTGGAGTATGCAATTGGGAAGGGTCATTTCGTCATTGAACGAAGTCTATGTGTGGAGCCAGGTGGATAAAACTGTAGGGATTATCACCCATTATAATGGTCTTCTTACGGGCATTAAAAATATAAATCCACCTTTCAGGTTAGGCTTTTACCCCTTTGTATCAGGTTCAGCTGACCACTATAAAAACCGCTTTAAAAAGTTCTTCAATGCTGGTATGGATATTAAATATGGCATAGACGATGCCTTCACATTGGACCTTACGCTTATTCCGGACTTTGGACAGACCGCTTATGATGACATTGAGCTTAATCTAGGTCCTTTTGAACAGACCTTTGGAGAAAAAAGAGCCTTTTTTACAGAAGGGATTGAATTGTTCAGCAAGGGTAATTTGTTTTATTCCCGTCGAATAGGGGCGAAACCTATTGGCTTTGATGTGGCTGCTGATGATATCGGAACTAATGAACTCTTGCTCGAAAATCCCGAAGAGACCACCTTGCTAAATGCTTTCAAGATATCTGGCCGTAATCAATCAGGTCTTGGTGTTGGATTCTTTAATGCCATTACGGCAAAAGAATCTGCTCGATATATGAATATCGAATCGGGACGGATTCGTGAGAAAATAACTGCTCCTCTAACCAACTATAACGTTCTGGTTCTGGACCAACAATTTAAAAACAAATCTTCTATTTCATTTGTAAATACGAATACTTTTCGGGAAGGTGGGTTTACTGATGCCAATGTGAGTGCCGGATTATTTGATGTGTTTACAAAAAACAGCACCTTTAATATTTCAGGGGAAGTGAAAATGAGTCAATTACTCGAGGAAAATGAAAACAATTTGGGTTTTGCCTCCCAACTGTCCATTCAACGAAGCAGAGGGAAATTCCGCTATGGTGTGGCCCATGAATTTGCTGATAAGAAATTTGACATCAATGACCTTGGTGTCAATTTCATGAATAACTATAATAATTTTTTCTGGAATACCTCCTATCAAATCTTTGAGCCTCAGGGAGGCTTTAATCAATACAAGATAGAGTTCTATGGAAACCATCAGCGTAACTTTCAACCAGATATTGTGGTCCGCACGGGCATTGGTACTAAATTTTCGGCAGTAACCGCCAAGAAGTTCGCATTTGGAGGGTTTTTGGATTACAACAGCAAATACCGCGATTTTTTCGAAACACGCACCAAAAACCGCTACATGTTGTATCCTGAAAATTTCATTGGCGATCTTTGGATAGCCACGGACAATAGAAAATCATTCATCTTTGATGCCCGATTTTTAATGAGTCAATTTATAGGATCTGATTTTAGTAAGGCCTCTTTGACAATGACCCCGACCTATCGAGTATCTGAGCAGATATCATTTCAATATAACGTTAGAATTGAAAAAGAGAACAATAGAGATAGTTATGTGGACCACATTGACGATGACATCATTTTTGGAAGCAGGGACAGGATTAGTCTCGAAAATTCCTTTCAGGCCTTATATAATCTAACTACGGAAAATGCCATCTCGCTCAGTTTTAGGAATTTTTGGACGGTGGCGGAATTTGAACCGGGTAAGTATGCTCGTTTAGAATCTGCTGGCGGTTTGACACCTGCTAATTTTGAGATTACGGATGCCAACAATCCGAATGCTCGCTTTAACATCTGGAATCTCGATCTTAGATACAGTTGGCGATTTGCGCCTGGAAGTGAATTGGCAGTGCTTTATCGAAATGCAGTATCCATCCTGGATCAGCAACAAAACAGCTCCTTTTTGGACAGTGCTAATTTTCTCTTTGCACAACCCATAAAACATAGCATTTCCATAAGATTGATGTATTATTTAGATTATAATACAATTAGAAATATTTTTTAAAAGGAATCTTTTAGGTCTTAGTTTAAATTAGATAATAAATGTCATTGAATGTGATCCTATTTGATAAATCAAGTTTACAGAAATGAATCTCCCAGAAGTTTTCATTATTTTCTTTACATTTAACACGCTTCCGGCGGTGCTTGTTTTTAGTAACAATAAGAAAGGTATTACTTATGCCAATCGAATGTTTTTTATCTTCTTAATGTTGTTCTCCTTTGGTTTTCTTTGCGCATTGTTGTTTGTTTCAAAATACTATGAAGTGCTCAGATCAGAGCTTCTTTGTGCCATGTATGTTCCTTTTTCACTTTTTGGACCCATATTTTATTTTTACATACGCAACTTGGCAACTGGGCAAAGAATAACCTTAAATGATGGTCTCCATTTCGTTCCGTTTTTTCTTGTCATTGCACTGTGCTTAAGTTATAGGGTCTTTGCTTTAATTGAACCACCAACATTGTTTGAGTTCAACGAGACTGATGGCTTTAATATTTATACTTCGTTTTTCGGTCCTAGCCTTACCGTGTTATTGTTGTGCTACGCTTGCTTAATCGACTTTAGATATATCAATTATGGTAAAGATCCGACACAAATAATGGAATGGATAAGAAAAGTAAATATTGGTTTTCTACTTTTTGGGTCTTCATTTGTGTTCTACTTTTGGCTGTGTAATATCATTGGTATGGTCAGTGTCTTCCATTATCTTTTGATAATATCCATGGTGATTATCATAGGGGTGCTGTCCTATTTTTGGTTTATTCATCCTGGGCCGAGTATTGATGATCAGAAAGATAAAACCGTACCAATGGAGAAATACCGTACTTCTGGACTGTCTGTCCAATATTCTTCAGAGTTGAAAAAGAAATTAGTAGCAATAATGGAGAATGAGCAACCTTTTCTTGATCCGGAATTGAATTTGGATATGCTTTCAGAAATGCTTGATATTACGAGACATCAAACTTCCCAAATTATAAATGAGCAATTTGGAATGAATTTTTATGAATTTGTCAATTTCTATCGAGTGCAGATGGCTAAAACAAAATTGAAGAATAAAACCAACCTTAGCATAAAAAGTGTTGCATTTGATTGTGGATTTAACAATCGAATTTCCTTCTATAAATCATTCAAGAAAACGGAAGGACTTCCCCCGGCCGAATATCGTAATCAGTTTTTGAATTAATTAGATATGGGCGCCTATTTGCAATTTCGGATCTGTCGATAAACTGTTGGTAATTATATCAATGTTTTGTTAAAGGTTGGATTCTACGAACTTCTCCAATTTTTGTACTCGGTTTATGTAAACCAGTATCCCACTTTTATTGCTTGCACGGTACTTATTATCATTGAATAATAGTCTGTTGGGAATAATTTATGCGTTATGTTCTGATTATTTGATCGGTTGTCTCTCAATCTTACCCAATTCAATTTTACAAGCTCTTCATTCGCGATGACATCAAGTAATCAATCCTTACCCCGGGATCATATAAGGTTAGGTGGCAAACTGTCTTAATCTGATTACTTACTGATCCTTTTTTTATTAGTTGAAGATCGTTATCCTTGAGTCTCCGCGTATAAAGGGGAAATTATCTTGAAGTCAACTCTCCAGTCAACAATATTTATTACTCTATATGATTGATTATCAGCTTTTTGAAATCAGCAGTTTTCGTGGTAAAATATGGTGTTAATCTTTATAAAATTTAACGTCTCCTTCTATCCAAGTTATCAAAATCGACCTTTTCTTTAATTTTCTTTGGCCTGCAATTACAAAGGGGGAGCGTCACGGAACCCTACTTCATCAATCATGTTTTCAGTTAGAGTTAGAAGTATTATTTGAATTAGTCTTTAAATTTTTTCCGTTCGTTCTCCTTTGTCAATTGTTTAATCAATTAACCAAATAATTTTTTTATGAAACAAAAAAGAAAAATGCTCATGACGATGTTGTTGTGCCTCATAGGCCTAACATCTTCAATGGCCCAACAGGAGATCAAGATCTCGGGCACCGTTACGGATAATCAGGGTGTACCGCTTCCTGGAGTCAATGTTTTGATTGAGGGAACAACCAAGGGTACTCAAACGGATTTTGATGGAAATTATGCAATTACCACGAATACCGGCGAGGTGCTCGTCTTCCTTTACATGGGAATGAAGGAGTTTAAAAAAACCGTTGAGAAAAGTGAAGTGATCAACATCCAACTTGAAGAAGATGCACAATCCTTAGATGAAGTAGTGATCACGGCCTTGGGAATATCCCGTGAAAAAAAATCCTTGGGATATGCCACCCAGGAGGTTGCGGGAGAAGAATTGAATAATGTCAAAAGCGGTAATTTCATTAACGCATTATCTGGAAAAGCTTCGGGAATACAGATAAAAAAGAACAACAACTTTGGAGGATCGACAAATGTGGTCATTCGTGGGAATGCTTCTTTAACAGGAAGCAATCAAGCTTTATTTGTGATTGATGGGGTCCCTATTAATAACACCAACACCAATGAACGGGGACAGGCGAATGGTAGATCAGGATATTATGATTATGGAAATGCCGCGTCGGATATTAATCCTGAGGACATCGCGTCAGTCAATATCTTAAAGGGTGCTGCTGCTTCCGCATTGTATGGGTCAAGAGCGGCTAACGGGGTCATTATGATCACTACTAAAAAAGGAAAGAAAACTGAAGGACTGGGAGTTACCATTAGCTCCGCCGTAACCGTTGGAACTGTGGATAAAAGTACCTTTGCCAAATATCAAAATCAATATGGTGCTGGTTATGGACCGAGTTATTCAGGTCCAGGAAACTTTTGGAATTTAGAGGATATCAACAATGATGGAGTTCTTGATCTTACCTCCCTTTATACAGAGGACGCGTCTTACGGTGCTCCTTTTGATTCAAAGCTCTTGGTATACCAATGGGACTCATTCGATCCTGATTCACCAAATTATAAAAAAGCAACTCCATGGGTGAATGCCAAAAATGGACCTATCACATTCTTTGAGACGCCATTGACTACAGTGAATTCTGTATCGTTTGATAAGGCTTTTAATGGTGGTTCAATGCGAATTAATTATACCAAATTTGCTCAAGAAGGTTTAATGCCAAATAGTTCTGCGGACCGACATAATTTCTCGTTGAGTGGAACGGGAGAGCTTAATGATAGATTTACCGTCGCTGGATATGCCAATTATATTAATAGCAGCACGGTTGGTAGGAATTCGACGGGATATGGTAGCAATATTGTTGGACTTTTTAAACAGTGGTGGCAAACCAACGTGGACATACAACAACTGAGAGATATTTACTTCTCAACCCGACGAAACGTCACCTGGAACCCTTCAACATCTCGCCCAGGGGCTTCACCATTGTTTTGGGATAATCCGTATTGGTCAGTTTATGAAAACTATCAGAATGATTCCCGAAACCGATTTATAGGTAATATTACCCTGAACTACAAATTGGCTGATTGGGTAAATATTATGGCTCGTATTGCTACAGATACCTACTCAGAACTTCAAGAAGAAAGAAGGGCCAATGGAAGTACCCCTGAACGATTTGGAGTCAGTAGAGGAAATGTGGATTCAGGATATGCAAGAAGAAATTTTCAAAACACAGAAACCAATTATGATCTGACCGTTAATTTTAATAAAAATTTAAGTGATAATATAAATCTTAGTGGTTTATTGGGTACCAATATCAGAAGAAGTGCTTTACAATCCATATTTGCATCTACTAGTGGTGGTTTAGGTGTGCCTCGATTGTACTCTTTGCAAAACAGTAAAGGGCCACTGCCACTGCCTGTGGAACGCGACGAAAGAATTGGAGTAGATGGTGTCTTCGCAAGCGCTTCACTTGGTTTTAATAACATGTTATATGTTGATGGTACAATCCGTCGAGACCATTCATCTACACTTCCTAAGGATAATAGTGTCTATTATTACCCATCGGCAACCGTGAGCTTTGTATTTGATAAATTGATTAAAACCGAAGTTATTTCTTTTGGAAAATTACGATTGAATTTTGCCGAAGTTGGTAACAGTGCGCCTTTTGATTATCTCAATGACAGTTATGTGGTCAACCTCCCAATTGGAACGCCAAGTACTTCGGTCAAAAATACCAAGAACAATCCCAATTTGAAACCTGAAACTACACGAAGTGTTGAGACTGGATTGGAATTGAAGTTTTTTCAGAACCGCTTAGGATTCGATATCACCTATTATAAGACCAATTCTATTGATCAAATATTTGGGGTGCCAGTGTCGACGTCCACTGGATATTCACAGAAAATACTTAATGCAGGTGAAATTGAAAATAAGGGAATTGAGATCTCATTCAATGCCAAACCGGTCAAACTGAATAATTTTTCCTGGGACATGAACTTAAATTGGACCAAGAACAAAAACGAGGTGGTGTCCTTGCAAGATGGTATCGAAAATCTTCAATTGGGCGATTTTCAAGGTGGGATCACCATAAATGCTAGGGTTGGACAACCCTATGGTGTAATTCAAGGGTCGGATTATACGTATTTGAATGGAGAAAGGATAGTAGATCCTACAAATGGTCAATATATCAAAACAGTGGAATCCAATAAAATCATTGGAGACACCAATCCGGAGTGGTTGATGGGGATCTCAAATAAATTTCAGTATAAGAATTTAACTCTTGGCTTCTTATTGGATTTCCAAAAAGGGGGGAGTATATTCTCTTTGGACCAGTACTATGGTTTAGCTACTGGATTGTATGAAGAAACAGCCTTTTTAAATGACCTTGGCAAACCGGTTAGAAATTCACTGGCTGATGGTGGGGGATTTATAAATCCTGGGGTGAATCCTGATGGCAGTCCGAATACGACGAGAATAAGAGCAGACAGATATGGAGCCTTTGGTTACCGAAGAGGTCTTCCCGATGCAGCATTTGTCTATGATGCCAGTTTCGTCAAATTAAGGGAAGCGACATTTACATATGATTTACCGAAAAAGTTTTTGCAGAACACATTTCTTACAGATGCTTCATTAAGCGTTGTGGGGTCTAATCTTTGGATCATTCACAAAAATATTCCGCATGAAGATCCTGAAGGAGGTCTTGGCGCTGGCAACATCCAAGGATATTCAGTGGGGCCTATGCCTACTACCCGTGATGTGAGTGTCAATCTTAAGGTTCAATTTTAAACATATTATAGATGAAAAAAATAGTATTATTTTTCGCAGTGGCGATGATGGTCTCTTGTTCAAACGATTTGGAGGACCTCAATAAAAACATTAAGGATCCATCTGAAGTGACTCCTGAAAGCTTGTTCACGGGTGCCCAAAAGAATTTCGTGGATCAGATGGTGACATTACATGTCAATTGGAATAACACAAAACTTTGGACGCAGTACTTACAGCAAACCACGTATACTAATGAAAGTAATTATGACCAAGCCTCCAGAACCATTCCGGATAATCATTGGGACATCATTTTCTTAAGTGTCATCAAGGATTTGGATGAAGCCGCCAAAGTAATTAAAAAATTAGAAAATGTTAGTGCGGCCGAATTGGAAGTTAAGGAGAATAAATTGGGTATAATTGAGATATTGACGGTAATGGCTTATACGAATCTTGTTGAAACTTTTGGGAATATTCCGTATGCCGAAGCATTGAATACAGATAAGCTCTCCCCGAAGTATGATGATGGCTTGACCATATATAAAGATTTAATATCAAGACTGTCCAAAGTCATTGCAGCTCTGGATGAGACTAAAGGCAGTTTTGGAAGTGCTGATAGGATTTATTATGGTGATGTTTCCAAGTGGAAGAAATTTGCCAATACGTTGAAATTACGCATGGGAATTTTATTGGCTGACGTAGACAGTGGACTGGCAAGAACGACCGTCATGGAAGCGGTCAATGATGGCGTTTTTACAAGTAATGGGGATAATGCTTTATATGCCTATTTATCTGCTGATCCAAATACAAACCCTATTTATAATGATCTTGTATTGAGCGGTCGATTGGATTATGTTGCCGGAGAAACCATTGTGGACATTTTGAATGATTTAAATGATCCGAGGTTGCCATTGTTTTTTACCCCAACTGCAGACGGCACTTATGTTGGTGCTAAAATTGGTGAGTTGACGAGTTATGATAAGATTTCCCATTTGACTAAAGTGTTTGAAACTCCAACCTTTTCAGGTACTCTCTTGGATTATTCTGAGACTGAATTCCTATTGGCGGAGGCCGTCGCTAGAGGCTTTTTAACGGGGGGATCAGTAAAGGAACATTATGAAAATGGAATTAAGGCCTCCATAGATTATTGGGGAGGGAATGTTGCTGATGCTGATGCCTATCTCCTTCAGTCAAATGTCAATTATGATCTTGCTTTGGCTGCAAGTACTGCCTCTGTACCTTGGAAAGAGGTTATTGGAAAACAAAAATATATTGCTCTATTTAATCGAGGGTTTGAAGCATGGACATCAATCAGGCTTTTGGATTATCCGGCAATGAAAACACCTTCAGAAGCGGTTTCAGGATTTCCCAATAGATATACATATCCAATTGCCGAACAAACATTGAATCGAACCAATTACGAATCGGCGTCCAAAGCTATTGGAGGAGATGCTGCAGAAACTAGATTGTTCTGGGATCTTCATTAAATCCTTAAATATTAACGAGGCTTTTGCACAAAGAGTGTAAATTCTAAACTGCCCTCCGTCAATGAAGGGCAGTTTTTTTATAGGCCGCTTCTTAATGTAATGGGTTTGCTAGCAAACACTATTAATGAAGAGCAATATGGTCAAAAAATTTCTTGAAACGTTGAAATAAGTTTTTATGGATTACTATATGAAGTTAATCCACTTTATTTGTGGAAATGAAATCAATTGTCTGAATTGGCAGCCGTTCTTGCTTGTGTATTTCAAGTTTGGTTTTATATATTTTTTTCGAAACAAATACTACATTCAATATGTCTATAGGGCCCATAATTGGGGATCACTATATAGTTGCTTTTTTTGTATAAACCGATGGCTTCAGGCATTTGATCGCCAGTTTCTATAACACATTTGCTATAACCTAATTCTTTTGCCCATTTTTCTAAATCTTGTAAAATAGCAGCTGCGATGCCTTTTCCACGCAGATGCAGTGCCACGTACATTCTTTTTATCTCCATGGTGTTAGGATCATATTTTTTCATTGCTCCACATCCGACAGGTGTGCTGTCAATAAACGCCACTAGAACATTTTTAATTTGGTCGGTTTTATTATATTGGACAAAGATCTCATTTGTTTCTCCGTTTCTAATAGCCAAATCCTTGTCCAATTCGGATACTAGGTATTGAAAGTCTTTGTCCTCGGAATTTGTTCTTTTTAATTCAACCATTTTTTAACGTGTTTTTATTTCATATATAGGCACTAACCTCTAAATCACTTCATAACTTTGCGTACAATGCCTGACTTCGCTGTAATCATTGTCTAAAAAACCATTTGGATTTCATAGGTTACCATCGTGTGATACCTTGTACATTTCTATAATTGGATGCTTTTCCAAATATATTGAAAAGATGATCTAGTTTGGTTTTCCTCTTTATGGTTTTGTCTTCTTAGTCATTATGGAAATGGATACTATCTTGTATTATTTATACTAGTGAATCTAATGTATAGGGGAAACTCATGAATATTAGTTCGAGTCGGAAACCTGTTGTTCGTTTTTTCAGTTTTTAATTGGGATTATCTATTTATGGCGCTCAGCCCATTGCCACTCCATTCCGCGAAAAGCTCCATTACGGGCAATGCGCTTCCCTTAACATCTTGGACCCTATCCCCAATTTCTACTTTCCATTTCGCTAACCCGTTCCGCTGCGCAGGAACGGGACGCTTCATTCCCAATCCGAAATTGTGAATAGCGTCCGCCAGTTCGGACTTCCAATTTTCATTTGGTGCCGCCTTTCATGTCTTGGTACTTCACGAAGCTTCTTTAGATGCACATCCGTGCCCTCACTGCCCTTCCTTTTTTTGATGGCAAAACACCAACATTTGGAAATTGACCGGACTGCATAAACCAGGCTCGTGCCTCGCACTTTTTTATAAGTCCTCTACAATTCCAAATGTTGAAAGAACATGGGCAACAAAAAAAGAGGTAACAGCGAGGGCGCTATGGGAAGTAAATCTAAAATGAATCTTATGAAATCGTACAAAAACATCAAAAGAAAAGCGGCACCAAAACAAAACAAAAAGGAAAACGCTCAAGATATAATAAGTAAATCATTTCAAAAACATATTAAGACAAACGGTCTGAAGGGTTCAGACGGTATTTTTATTAACCTACCTGTCATCAGACGGGTGTATAATTCTTTTATTATGAGCACTCTAAAAAGTCATGTACAGTTAATTGGAAATGTTGGTCAGGAACCGACCATGGCAATTCTTGAAAGCGGAAAAAAAGTAGCCCGATTTTCATTGGCCACCAACGAGTATTACAAGGATGACAAAGGTGAGAAAACACAAACTACAGATTGGCATACGATCGTGGCCTGGGGAAAGACTGCCGACGTTATAGAAAAATATGTCGGTAAGGGAAAAATGGTTGGTGTTACCGGAAAACTCACAACTCGAACCTATACCACGGACGATGGCAGTCAACGTTATGCCACGGAGGTGGAAGCAAAGGAGATTCTTTTGTTGGGAAGTAAAAATGATAGTTAACCATTAAAAGTCAAAGAGGGTGTATCTCCCGAGAGTTGCACCCTTTCTTATAGTAGTCATTAATTAAATTAGGAAATCATGAAATTGAAGATTCACGAACACCAAAACAAATATGAACCAATGAGTAAAACACAAATTGACGAAATCAAAGAAGGATTGCAACATTTTTACGGTACGGAAATGTTCTATCAAATTCCTTTATTGGGAACCCATTTTACGGACGGCATAAAATATCTTGCCGATGCGGCAGCGTGCTTTTGGCTGATTACCGATACTTCGGTAGTGGCCAAAAGCCTAATGTTCAAAAGCGAATTTATAACCATCGACTTTAAAAGATTGTCCAAGGAACAACAAGAAGTAGAAGGTTATGAGGCTGAAATAGTATATAGCGATGGCAACGATATTGTTCTGGAAAGACAGGGTTACCGGGCGACCGATTTCCCACTCGATGAGCTGCGTCTGTTGTTTGTTAATGGGACGCTTATGTTGCCTAGCGAATACTAAAGTTTGGGATCAAGAGGATCTCAATTTTAGGGATCTAATTGTAGATTCACCAAACCGACCTCAATTGTATAATTTATATTCAAATCCATCATTTAGACACCTCTGATTTTAGGGGTGTTTTTTTATGCAATCCATTTTAAAAACCGATAAAAAAATGTATCTTTATGTGGCTGGATATCAGCATTCAAATGTTTCAAGCGGTTATCCTATGTTTACTTTCGCCGGTAACCGTAATATCAAAAATAACAGACCGGAAATTCATTTCCTTAAATGGCAAATGGCGCCTGATTTATCGGGGTAAGCCAGATTGTATGAAATTTCGTCCCGCTTTGGCGGGACGAAAAGGAATAGCAAGAGGGTAACACGCTGCGCGATGTTAAGTATTCCTTTTGATTTTTAAGAAACTGATTATCAAATATTTAAAAATTAAAGAATATCTTGATTTATCTCGATTTGCGACAAACAGCCTTTAAACCCCCATTTTTAGGGAAGAATTTGCGACAAACGGCGATTTATGGACACATTTATTGGAATTAGATTCAAAAAGGAAACGGCCAAACGTTTTCATGAATTCTCAAGAACCCACTTTAGCTCACATACCGAGGCAATGGCCGCGATGCTGGACTTTTTCCTGTACAATGAGATTTCTCCAAAGGAGAAACTGGGCCCTACAGGAAGGACCATCGAAGCGTCCATTAAGAAACGGATCAATGCTGTCATCGCTATTTTAAGGGACGTCGAAAAAAGCCAGACCAAACCGACGGCTGCAATGTTGGCATCGCTCTTCCAGACAGAGGAGGCTCCTAAGAAAGCTCTGATTTTGGAAAAAAAAAGTATGGAAGAAAGAAGACAGGTTCACCCGACTGGCGACGAGTTGGATCCTATGGAAAAATGAAATGAAAATAGTAAAGTTTAATCTGTTGAACCATGTATATCACAATCACTCCTCAAAAGCTTGGAGGCAATTACTCCCAAAGCGCTGCCGATTTTGTAGAATATCTGGAGAAGGAAAACCAGGGTGTGGAAGAAGGGGGCCAGACCAAACAAGCAAAAGGTGTCGAATATTTTTTCAATCAATATGACGATGGAATTTCTGCGGAGGAAGTTGTTAGGGAGATTGATGGAAATACGGCAAAATTAAAAAAGAACGAACCGAAATTTTATTCCATTACGGTAAGTCCTTCCAAATATGAACTGAGCCGATTGCAAAATTGTAGCGATGATCTAAAAACATATACCCGTGAACTGATGAAGGATTATGTGGCCTCTTTTAACCGGGAAATCAATGGTCGCTCCATAACCATCAAGGACATAAAATACTTTGCAAAAATCGAACATCAAAGAACCTTTAAAGGCACAGATATACAGATCAAGGAAAATCAACCTTATGCCTCAAAGATCCTTCAGTTAAAAACAGAAATCCGAAATATAAATGAAGGTAGGGCAATAGGCAATGTCCAAAAAATGAGATTGAAAATTGAAAAACTGGAAAAGGAGGCGCCGCATCAGCAGGATGGAAAACGAATCGTGCAAGGGATGCCGAAAGCAGGAAACCAAAGCCATATCCATATCATTGTCAGTCGGAAAGACGCGTCAAATAGCTTCAGCCTTTCCCCCGGGAGCAAACACAAAGCTTCGGAGGTTGTGATGCACGGCAGGACGGTCAAACGTGGTTTTGACCGTGATAAATTCTTTGGACATGCCGAGAAAACGTTCGATCGGACATTCGGTTACAAAAGAAACTTTGCGGAGACCTATAGGGCCCGAAAGGATTTCATCAAGAATCCGAAACTCTATTTTGCAGCGCTTATGAAATTGCCTACCAATGAAAGGGCCTTGGCATTCAGGATGATGGGGGATTCGGGGGTTCCCATTATGCCAAATCTTCCAGTCACACAGACCCAATTGGCCCTGAAGCTATTCAATAGATTAAGACGTGGCGCTGAAGTGGCCATCAAATCAAGTTCGATCGGAATATAACTTGGAATCATGCAATCGGAAAATCACTTAGCTACGCTTTTAATGATTGGTCTGGCCAGTGCGGTTTTTTATGGATTGTTTCGGATCGCCAGGCGCGCATTCATCCTTAATATGATCTTGCTTGGTATTCTCGTCATTTATTCCATTACGGAGATTTCATGGGTTATTATGGCGCTCTATTATGTGTGCCCTCTGCTCTTGATCAATGTGGTAATGTACGTGTTCTTACATGAAACGGAAGAATCCAAAACGGGAGACCTTAGGTACCAGGTCAATTTTGAGACCACCAAAGGAAACCTCAAACTTGATAACATCAAGCGTGGAGCATCGGTTATCGGCTCTGCGGGAAGTGGAAAGACCGAAAGTGTGGTCTATGGCTTCTTGAAGCACTTTGGAAAAGAGGGCTTTTGTGGCATCATCCACGATTATAAGGATTTCGAATTGACCGAAATGGCCTATCCGCTTTTCAGAACAGGTAAGGTACCCTTTAAGGTCATTTCATTCGACAGGATCATCCATAGGGTCAATCCCATCGCACCCCGCTATTTGGAGAACGAGGAGAGTGTCAATGAGGTGTCCAGGGTCTTGGTCGAGAATCTTTTGGAACAGCGGGAATCGGCTACATCTGGAACGACCAAGTTCTTTAACGATGCTGCGGAAGGCTTGATCGGTGGCCTGATCTGGAAACTGAAAACAACCTATCCTGAGTTGTGTACGCTTCCGCATGTGATTGCTGTTTACCAGTATCTGGATACGGACAGCTTGATCAGGTTTTTGGAGACGAATGCCACCTCAAGGGCCATGGCCGATGCCTTTATCAGCGGAAAGGACTCGGAACGGCAGACGGCGGGCGTAAAAAGCACCTTGGCCAATGCGTTGAAGCGAATCAGTACCCAGCGCATCTTCATGGCCTTATCAGCGGATGAGGTGCCGCTCAATATCAATAGTCCGGGGAATCCTTCTGTGGTTTCGATTGTGAACAATCCTAAATTTGAAACGTCGTATTCACCGGTCATTGCTATGATCATCCATACCATTACCAAACAAATGAGTGTTCGAAACAAAGAACCTTCATTCTTATTAATGGAGGAAGCACCGACCATTCGCTTATTGAATATGCACCGCATTCCCGCAACGCTTCGTAGCTATGATATTTCTACAATTTATGTGATGCAGGACAAGATCCAAAACGATATGATGTATGGCGATAAGGCGAGTAAGGCAATTTTAAGCAACCTTTCCTATCAGTTTTTTGGAAAGGTCAACGATCCGGATACGGCTAAATATTATGAACGGTTCTTTGAGATCATTAAGGACCCTACCAAAAGTGTAAGCCGCGGTTACAGTCTTGATTTTGATACGCGCGTTACTACAGGTGAAAAAGAGATCCCTAAAATTAGGGCTGATGTCTTCTTTAGATTGAAACAAGGTGAATTTATTACGTATGCGGATGGTAAGGATAAAAGAGTCCAGTTTAAATTGCGGCCAATTGAGCGACAATTGCCACAACCAACAATTGGATTTTCTGATGCGGATTTGGCAGCTAATTTTGAACGGATTTATGAGGAAGCCAGGTCAATTTTTGAATAGTGTTTTGAGCTTTTCGATGGCTGTTCGGAACATCTTGATATTGGTGAAATAAAAAAATGAAGAAGGGACTGCCCATCGAAAACGAACCTATAATCAATGGCATCCAACCTATTTGAATCGATAATCCACTGCTGTAAAGGATAAAGGTTTTACTTGTTGGGAAAATCCTTGAATGATTGATGTGGATATAACCGTTGTAAAAAACAAGCAGATCATCGGAATTATTCCGATGATGTATCGAGAAGATTACAATCATTTTACAGAAAAGGGTGGAATGAAAGCTAAAATGTTTTTTTTTATTGGTATCGATCATATCGCTATTATGTGAAGAGAGGGAACTGGAAATAGGGAAGACTACATCTCTATGTCTGTACTAATGACCGGGTTATTCGAATAGGATGTCTAGATTTGTGTTCTGCAGGTTGATGTATATCTTGAGCTGTGGCACCTGCCTGTCGGCAGACAGGTGGTTCGTGACGGACAATTCCAAACAGGTACTTGCCATTGGAAATTCCTGCGGAACTTCCAAGTAGGCGAGGACAAGCCACCCGCCAGAACGATTCTTTGGCTGGTTGCTAATACACGGCGGTGGTATTTTATCTTTCGTTATATCCTTTTCCTTCAAAAATTTTAGGCTTCCCCTGTTCAATCCTCGAGGTTCTTGTTTTGGACTGCTTGGCATCTGAAAAGTGAAGTAAGTACCCCCTTTGCCTGCCTGGCGTTAGTTGGTAAAATGCAGTTTCAAAATCTGGATTGTCCTTAAATGCTTGATCAAGTTCTGTAGGTATTTTATATTCCGATGTCTTTTTCGCTTTTACTTTTAAACCTGCCTTTTCCACCTCGATAGCCTCGAAAATATAGGTTTTGATAGCTGCTTTCAAGTGATTGATTTGCTCTTTGTCCGTAAACCGTATTTGACGAGCCGATTGTACGTTTTTGGTCTGTTGCACCAAAATACTTTCGGTATCTTTTAGTAATGCCCCTTTATGGTAAAGTAAGGCGCAATATTCTTTAAATCCGTGAATTAGAACTATGTTTTTACCTTGAAATGTGTAGCAGGGATGCATCCATTTAAATTCTTCGTCCAGTCCACACGCCAAGCATATCTCTCTTAATAAGATGGTTTCTTCTTTCCAACTCTTGATTTTATCTATGTATCTGTCAACCTTTTCCATATTTAGTTTTGTTTTTGTAGTTCCATGATTTTTCGGTCGTTTGGTCTGAAATACCAGGAAGTAGCTGTCACCAAAAGTAAAATGGTTGAAGGTAATGCTTCCGTTATTGGTTGTCCAACTACGATATGTGAAATAGTTGCTCCCGACATTGCAAAGAAAAATCCTGCATAGGCCCATTCTTTTAACAAAGGTTTTTTGGGTGTCAAAATGGCGATTACCCCCAAAATTTTCCAAGTACCAAGTATAGAAAGCAGATAGAGTGGGTAACCAAGTTGGGTAACTATTTCGTTGTATCCGCCAATTTGAATTAGTTGCTGAATTCCGCCTGCCAACATCCCGAATGACAAGAAGATTGTTGAAACCCAATAGATGATCTTATTTGCTTTAGTCATTTTGCAATTATTTTAATTTGATCAATATTTCTTCCAATTTGTTATGCGCCCAATTGATACCTTGCTTGAATGGAAGCTTTAAATTTTGGTCCCTATGGTCTATAGACTGGTAGATTACTTGCTGTTTTAGTTTGCTTGTGGATTCGGTCAATTTCTCGAATTCGTATATTTCGAGTTGAACACCAAACGGCATATTTTCCATTTCAAAAGTCCGAATGATGTTCTGGTTTGTTGTGAAGTCGTGTATCGTTCCATTAAATCCAATTTTGTTGCCTTTGGGGTCGACAGTTGAAAATTGGTAGCTTATGTGTTTATCGAAGTCAAACTTTATCACTTTTGTTCCCATCCATTGCTCAATTAACTCAGGTTCCGTGTAGGCCTTGAACAAAAGTTCCACTGGTAAGTCAAACTCCCGTGTTATATGAATTTCCTGTTTGCCGTCTTCGGCAATGACGTTCGTTTTTTGTTCCATATTCTATTTTTTTGATTGATAGTTTTTCATGACAGATTCCAGTTTGTTAAATCTGTCGTCCCATAATTTTCTAAAAGGCTCGATAAATTCCGCTATTTCCTTCATTCCGTTTGGGTCTAAATGATAGTAGATTTCTCGCCCTTTTTGCTCCTGTTCCAGAATTTTACATTCGGTAAGGATTTGAATGTGCTTTGAAATGGTTTGTCTTGAATAGTCGAAATTTTCCGCGATGGCACTGGGTGTCAATGCCTGTAAAGCAACTAAAGAAATTATAGTTCTGCGGGTTGGGTCAGCAATGGCTTGAAATACATCTCTTCTTAGTTTCATTGTGCAGCTATTTGACTGCAAATATAAACGCAACTATCTAACTGCGCAAATTTTTTATTTTAAATTTCTGGGAATGAGTAGTAGGTATTCGGTTCCGTTAATGTCTGTTAACCCTTTTGAATATAATTCGGGAGCAATTACGAAGTCCTTGTTATTTAACATCGGAATTTCCATTATATATCTCCAGGAGTACTTGATTTCAATTTTGGGCTATTCCTGCTTTTTGAATTTTGTTCGGAAATTCGAGAGGTTAGTTCCTTTAGGGTCATAATTTCCAATTACGAATTCTGATCAGTTAATGGCGGAGCTATCCATTCGATGGCCCGCTGACATTCTTTCTATTTATTATTGGTCATCAAATATTGACATTATCATAGTATTTTTTCTTTAGCCAAAATGAAACTCGAACTAAAAAGATAAGAATAGGAACTTCAACTAATGGACCCACCACTCCTGCAAAAGCTTGTCCAGAATTTAGTCCAAATACTGCTATGGCAACTGCAATCGCCAATTCAAAGTTATTTCCTGCTGCTGTAAATGAGACGGCTGCATTTTCCTTATATGAAGCTCCCATTGCTTTAGTAAAGAAAAAACTGATGATGAACATTAAACTAAAATATATAATTAACGGCACTGCAATCATTATAACGTCCATTGGAATTTCAACAATTAACTCTCCTTTGAGCGAGAACATAAGAACAATGGTAAACAATAGCGCAATTAGCGTTATTGGTGAAATGGCAGGAATGAATTTCTCTGTGTACCACTTTTCTCCTTTTAACCTTACCAAAATTACCCTACTTAAAATTCCCATTAAAAAGGGTAGTCCCAAATAGATTGCCACACTTTCTGCCACCGTGCCAATTGAGATATCGACAATGGCCCCTTCAAAGCCAAAATACGGTGGAAGAACCGTTATAAAAACCCAAGCATAAAAACTATAGGCAAAAACTTGGAAAGTACTATTTAAAGCCACCAAACCTGCCCCGTATTCACTATCACCTTCAGCAAGGTCGTTCCAAACCAAAACCATTGCGATACACCGAGCCAATCCGATTAAAATGACACCTACCATATATTCTGGATAATCACGTAAAAAAGTAATTGCCAAAACAAACATTAAAACGGGAGCAATTATCCAATTTAGAAAAAGTGAAATGGAAAGAACCTTAGTGTTTCTAAAAACTTTTGGCAAAAGCGCATAATTCACTTTAGCCAAGGGTGGATACATCATTAAGATTAATCCTATGGCTATGGGAATGTTAGTGGTGCCTTGACTCATTGAATCAATAATGCTTGGAAAAGAGGGGTAGAAATATCCGATTCCCACGCCCAGGAGCATAGCAATGAATATCCACAACGTTAAATAATTATTGAGAAAACTTATTTTTTTCATATACTTCTTGTATTCAATTATTTAAAATGTCCATTTTCTGCTCAATTACGCCGTTTATATTGCACGATAATTTTACAGTATTGTAGATTGTGCCAAATTTTTCAATATTCTTTTTTAGCAATGGGATATTTAAATTTTCATCAGAACTATAAATAGTCAGTCTGTAATCTATGTTATCCATTTTCAAAGGTTTTTCCGTTCGTTTAGCTGACACATTTACTATGGCTTTTGAATAAGTGAACTTCATCATAGCAGAAAATCGCTCGACATTTTTTAGCATACACGAAGCAAAGGCTCCTAAAAAAAGCTCGGCAGAATTAGGTAAAGTTTCAGCAGATTTTGAAGTTGTTCCAAAGGCTATATCACTTTGCTTTATTTGTATGGCTGCGTCTTTATTTGAAATGGATGATGCCCTAATTTGGTATTCCATAATTATATCTATTTTGAATTAGTAGTTTTGAAAATAGTTAGGATGCTTTTATCTGAGAGAAAATGTAAAATAGGTCGGTTGCAATTTGCAGACTTCTTTCCTTATACTTTTCTGCTTGTTGTGGTGTATTGTCAAAAACTTTTGGGTCTTCAAAAGTTATCGGGATGCGTTTTTCAGCACCTGGAACAAGTGGACACGCTTCGTTGGCCGAATCACAAGTCATAATTGCTGCAAATTCAGATTTTGGGTTAAAATCGTCATCCAATCTCTTTGAAAATCCGATTATTGGATGTTGGTTGTATGCATACTTAATGCTGTAAATTGGGTTCTCGTTTTTTGAAATAGTTTTAATCTGAAAACCCGACTTCTGCAAAGTCTCTGCAACCATTGGAAAAAGTGCTGTACTTTCTGTGCCACCTGAATAACAGAATACATTTTTGATATTGAAATGATAGGCTAAAGTTTGTGCCCAAACCTGAGATAAATGACTTCTTCGCGAATTGTGAGTACAGATAAAGTTGATTCTAATTTCTTGATGGCTTGAAACTTTAGACTGAATAAATTCCGCTAGTGGCTGTAAAATTGTTTTACGCTCAACTGAAATTGTTTGAGAGTTTAACCCCTTAATTACCTGTTCAATTTCTGAAAACAAAGTTGGTTTTGATGTTGGCATTTTCTTAATATTCAATGTTTATTTTAGCAACAGCCACTGCCAGGCGTGCAAGATTCATTTTTTAATTCGGATAGTTTTGTTTTTGGTTTTTCTTCAGGAATCCCACATTGATCTTTTGCCAAACAATCGGTTTGTTTATTGGTCAATAAAAAGTTTTTACCATCAAAGTCAAGTCCGAATTTTCCAATCGTATTACCTTGATGTTCGACTTCGATATCTAAATCTTCAATCCCTAAAATGCGCTCGGATAATTCAATGATGCTTAATAATTTTTCCGGATGCAATCTATGGTCATAGTCATTGGCGTTCCAAAGTTGAAAGTTTGCTACCTCCTCGTTTCTCACGGTTCCGCCACAATCAATGAAATGCTTTGTGATCTTTCCAACTTCTGTTACATAAAAGTGGCTGGGTACTAATTCCCCATTCGGCAATTGGAAACCAATCCTATCCAGTTGATTCAATTTGTTTTTAATTTCTGATAACTTCATTTCCTTATATTTGTTTATTGCGATTTAACGATTGATCCAATGAAAAAATTTAGCAACAATCTCCTTTTGGAATGTCCTGATCCAAGAATTGATGCATTAACATTTTCATTTTTGTCCAGTTTTCATGGTCTATACAATAACAGACTTTGACACCTTCAACTGTTCCTTTAATTAGTCCTAAATTTCTTAATTCTTTTAAATGCTGGGATATGGTAGGTTGGGCAAGACCAATTTCTTCAGATAAATCTCCGCAATAGCAGGCATCAATTTTAAACAATTGTTGTAAAATAGCTACTCGAGCAGGATGTCCGAAGACTTTTGCGAATAAAGCGATTTCTTTTTGTTGATCTGTGTACATGTTTTATGTCTATTCATTGTTTAATTGCAATATTACGATTAATGTTTGAATTGGCAATATATTCCTAAAGTTTTAATAGACATTGACGCTCATTTATTGGAAATGATTTTTGGGAAAGGGGAATATTTTTGGTGTATTGGTTCTTTTTAACTGTTTAAAAATCAATGGGTCGAAAATTGATTGTTTTGACTTAAAACCTGGCTAAACGTACACCCAAGAAGTCAATGCTTTTGGAATATCTTGGATTCCAACTAACGTTTCGTGTAGAACGACAGTTACGGATTTAAAGTTACTTAATTTTTGGATTAGACCCCGACGTTAGCAATTCCGAGTGGACTCGGACGTAGTCGAATCCGCCGTAATTGCGGTTACTTATTGTTGGCTATAGTGTTTTCTCAATCCCATATTTTTGGTCTTTCAATTTTCATTGCTCTTAAATACGACAAAAATTGTCCTGCGTGAACTGATTCGTGATATCCAATCCGCAATAAATATTTTCCAAGTATTTTCTTTTCTCCGTTCCCTGGATGAATGATTTCGGTTTCGTTTAATTCCGTATCCGAAAATTGCCGTACACTTTCTATAAATGTTTTTCTATAAGGTTCGGCAAATTCAAGTTCATCAGTAACGCTAATGAATGGTCGGTTTTCCCAAGGTGTTTTATAATATGTCATGTCTCCTTGATTAATAATAAGATTCCATCCGTAATCAGCCTCCAAAACGTGTCTTATCATTTCTGACGCACTCATTGCTTTTTTGTCAGGTTTCCAATTATAGTAATTCTCAGGTAGTCCATTCCAAAGCTTTATACTTCTTCTCCTTATTTCTGTGAAATTTAAAATTATGAGTTCAGATTGGGTCATTTTCTTTATTTTTGGGGATGCCGTTTACTGTTTGCTAATGTTTATGTGTAAGAATAGTTGCGTTGGCAAGCGCCTAAAATACTAAACATTGATCGAGTCTGTGGAAAATTCGCAGGATTTTCCAAGAAGGCGGAAATCAAACAAATATCTTGATACGGTGTTGTGCAACGTTTTTATTCTGATGTCCAATTAATCACAAAATCCATCATTTCAGATAATCGGTTCGTTTCCATTTTTTGGTCGTTAAACCAATGGTCACAATTTGGATATACTTTGTAAGTCAAGTTTTCTTTTCCTTGTCTTAAAAACTCGATTTCTGCATAATCAATTCCGGTAATTGGCGAATTTTCATCAAATCCGCTTGATACTAATAAAATTGGAATATCCAACTTTAACATATTTTCTAAAGGCACGTCGTTGCAAAAACTCGCCCATCTTTGGTAGGTATGTCCCATCCAAAATTTGTCGGTCGTTTTTGGGTTCTCGTATATTTCTCTGAATTTCTCTTGTAAAACATCAATATGAACTTGGGCACTATCTGCTGAAATAATTCCCTTTTGTGCTTTCAACCTCTCGGCTGTGACGAAATCGTAAAATTGGTTAAGACCGCCACCGACTATACTAACAATTTTAGTTACTTTTTTATTTGTTAATGCAAGTTTAGGTACAACTTGACCGCCTTCTGAATAGCCAATTGGGATAATATCATTTTCATCGACTTGAAGCTCGTTGATAAGAAAGTCAATAACCTTTGAAGCGGAATTTACTCGCCAATCCAAACTCAATTTTTCATTGTAGCCTTTTGAGGGTTTGTATTCTTCAGCAAATTCCTCGAATGAATTGACGTTCAGACTGTCGAGGAATGGTGTTGCAGGCTTACTAATTTGGACAACGTGATATTTGGCTGAAAGTTTGTCAAATTTAAAGGGAATACTACCGATAATCTGTGAAGTACCGTCATCTTTTTTGATATATGACTTTAATGGAAAATTGCCAGATCCATCCAATAATATAAGTAATGGCTTTTTGGTTTCAATTCCTTTTTCGGTTACGTAGAAATTTATATCTCCCAATAAAGTATCTTTTATGGAAAAATGTTTAAGTCCATAATCTGTTGGTAATTTAGGCTGACCAAGTGCAAAATTAATCGTAAACAGGGTAAGGAAATGGATAGCAATTTGTTTCATTATTCTCGTATTTCATTAAATGACGGATGTTTTTTTTCAAATACAACGTTTATATATATGAGCCGTGGCTTGCTACGGCACGAACCTCTCCAAATATAAACCGGCTTTGGAAAATTCGCAGGATTTTCCAAGTGAGGACTGACCAAGCCGAAGCTTATAGTATCCATGAAAAAGCAGAAAGTCCAGTATCTTTAAAGTTCACCAAAACAATAAGTTATGAAAACTGAACAAACTGCTCAACCAAAGTTATACATTGGCATCGACATCCACAAGCGGAGCTGGAAAATTCACTGTGCGACCGATTTGTTTTCTGGTAGGTCGTTTACGATGCCACCCGAACCAGAAGCATTGAAAACCTATGTCAGGAAACATTTTGCGGACCATGAAGTGGCAACAGCCTACGAGGCAGGTTGTTGTGGTTATCATGCCCATAGAGGCTTTGAGGGTTATGGATGGCGCTCATTGGTAGTGAATCTAGCAGACATTCACCGCAAGAGAAAGGAGCGTTTTACCAAAACTGATAAGATCGATGCGCAACTGATAGCAAGAGGATTGAAGGATGGAAGATTGGGCGGTATCCACATTCCAGAAGTGGATCGCGAGCAGCTTCGAAGTCTTTTTAGACGGCGTAACGATCTGGTCAAGAATTTTAGGCGCATAAAGAGTGTTGTAAAAATGCAGCTGCTTTATTTTGGGATCAGTGTTCCAGAGGAGTTTGACAATGACCATTGGAGCCATAACTTTAGACACTGGCTTAATTCAATGGCTTTTGCCAACCCCACGGCACGCGAGACGCTTGATAGCAGGATGCGCAGTTTTAGATTTATAGATAAAGAGCTTAGGGACGTCTCTACAAATCTGAGGGCTTACTGTCGCAAGCATTATAAGAAAGATTATTATTTACTTCGCAGTATCCCCGGAATCGGAGGTATCGTAGCCTGTGGCATCATTTGCGAACTGGGCGATCTGCGACGTTTCAATAACATCAAACATTTGGTGGGCTATGTTGGTCTGGCACCAGGTGTCCATCAAAGTGGCGACAATCAAAGAGCCACAGGTATTACCATCCGAGCGCATCGTTTAATGCGGAGCTATTTTATAGGGGCTTCATGGCAGGCCATACGTACAGATCCCATAATGCAGTCCTATTACCGAAAGCATGTAGGTAAGAACGTAAAAAGTATCATAGTCAAGGTGGCCCGTAAATTATTGAGTAGGACCTTGGTGGTGATAAAAACAGAAATACCATACACCATAGGTGTCATAGAATAATATAAACCAATAACTAAGCTCACAAAAAAGTAGCAAAGCCTGTATCACAAAACACCGTAGGTGAACCAGATTAATAGGTATCACACATTTTTAGCAAGTGGCCAGGTTTATTATAACTCACAATCATACAGATGCTGGTGACCATCATGTTTTGGAATGGATCACATATAGGATGCGGAGTAAGTTATTTAAAGGCATTGGAATATTGATAATCCTATCGGAATTATCAACATTCCAACACCACATAATCATCAATATGAGATAATTAAAAAATAAATATTAACTTTGGAGAACTAGGCTAGTGCTTTTCATAGGATACGGTGTTAGCCACAGTTATTTTCTCGGTTTATAATCAAATGGTTCAGTTAAAAATCTATTTACAATTTCGTTAAACATTTCAGGTTTTGTTTTTGGAGCTATGTGAGTTGAACCAGCCATAATGCAAAGTTGACCTTTGGAAAGTTGTTCAAAAATCTCAACCGAATGTTCATTTTTAATTATATCTCTATCTCCGGCAACAATTAAAACGGGAACGCTTATTTTTTTGAGTTCTTCGTGACTCATATTCGGTTGGTTAAGCAACAACCCATAATGCTGAAGTTCTAAATTCCAATCTCGAGATGTGTCGCCTGTTGCAATCATTTCTTTCGCAAGTTTTTCATCTTCTCTAATTCTATTCGGCGCCCAACTATGAACTGCTGTTGTATCTGGTCTTAAATTAGCTGCCATTGCAACAATTTTCTTGATTTTGGATTGTTTACTAATTCCCATTTTTAGAGCTATAACACCTCCATCGCTCCAACCTAAAATATTTACGGAATCCAATTTTAAATGATTAACCAATCCATCCCAGTCGTTTGCGATTTGAGCGTAATTTAATGAGTCAGTTTTTAATTCCGATTTTCCGTGTCCTCTGTTGTCTGCAATAATAACTCGATATTTAGATTTAAAAAATTCAATTTGATTTTCCATTGATTTGATGTTCGCTCCATTTCCGTGGATTAGAAGCAATGGTTCTCCATTTCCATATTCTTCATAATATATTTTTGCACCATTCAATTCTACATATTTTCCAATTGAATCATTATTTCCGTATGGAGTGTCAAATTTATTTTGAGCTGTTAAATCACAAAACTGTAATAGCAAAAGAAGCAATGTTGATAGATATTTAACTGAATTCTTCATAATTTGCGTTTGTGGCTAACGTTTATGTGGATGAGTTGTGGCGTGTGCCGTCACGGACAACTCCAAACGGTCAACTGCCTGTGGAAAATCCGCAGGATTTTCCAAGTAAGCACAGACCCAGCCATAACTTATACACGGCTTTCGTACTTTTTAATCGATGTCTTTTTTTAACTTATCAGGATTTTGTCGTGTGTCAAAAATCGTAATTATTTCTATTTCTTTTCGTTCAGCTATTATTCTATAGAAAAATGTAGTTTGCTTTGTTACAACACATTTATAAAGATTTTTAAATTCCGATGATTTTGGACAACTATCAGGTTGATTTGATATTTGTTTAATTTTATCGTTTAGTTTTGAGATAAACTTGTCACGAGTTTTTAAGTTCCACTCTTCCAATAAATATTCGGATAGCTTAAGAAGTTTTGATTCGGCAAGTTCGGATAAGAATACTTTCATTAAGAAATCTTCTTTAGGAATGACTCGTAGGAAACCCTTTTCCCTTTATCCAATTCCTCAATACCTTGTTTTATTTCAGATTGTTCAGATAAAGACAATTCGTCCCAAAAATCTACTTTTTCTTTTTTCACAAAGTCAGCTACTCTTTGGATGAAATCAGTATTTTCAGTCTCCAAAATTGTTTTGAGTAGTTCAAGTTTTGTTGTTTGAATATCCATTTAAAAATTTCTTTTAATCAAATGTACAAAAAATATGATTTAGTTCGATTTTTTGTCAGTATGAAGCCCAACGGTTTTGTATAAGATTAGTTGCGTGTTTTAAGCAACTAATTTAGAAAATACAAACCGAATAGAAAATCCGAGAGAATTTTCGTAAGTAGGCTCGTACCACGCAATTAATTTTATACGTTGTTGTGCTTAGTACTTTTTAATAGTCAGTATATTCATTCGGATTTTCTAATTGAAATTTTGGGCTATTTTCCAGAAAAATGTCAAAATAGGCAGTATGTGTTGCTCCTAAAAGGATAAAAACTCTGTCATTTTCGGTCATTTCTATGTCATTAAAATTGCTATACATTTTTAGATTCCGTTGGTAGAATTTAGTAATTTCATCAACTCCTTCCTGATTTCCTGTGGTATGTTGTGTCGCCAAAAAATTGTATAAATCAAATGTTTCCATTTTATAATCTCTCGTGTTAATCGTCCTAAATTGTTCTCTAAATTTTAAAGCGTTTACTCTTTGATAGTTATTCATAACTTGTGAAATGTAAAGACTGTCGGCCACTTTTTTATTGGCTATCTCGACTAAGCTCGGGTAATCAAAACCTGTTTGGCTGTCTATCCCATAAATTCGATTTGTACCACTCAACCGCGCCACTTCAAGTCCGATTGAATTTAATTCGTCCGAGTAATTTAATCTCTTAGTTTGGTCTTTTACATATTCTGAATAGGTCGAAGCTATATAGTCATTGTTTTTAGGTTCTAACTCAAGGCAAATAATAGTCGGTTTAAATTCAACGAGTTTTTCAACGAGTTTTTTTAAATCAGCTTTTTCATTTGGGTCATTTAAGTCGATTTGAGAAGAATTTGCGTCTGATGTTTGGCTTAAATGAGCAGTTCCAAAATTTAAAACTCTAATTTTTCCGTTTATTTCTGTTTCAGAGTTTTGTTTGTTCTTACTGTTTTCTTTCTCATTTTTGATTTCGGTATTGCAACCAAATAAGATTAAAGTTGCTATTCCAATTAGTAGTTTGTTCATTGATTTAATTTAGTTTTTCTTGTATGTTGCACAACGGCAGTCTGTCTCAAAACGCCGTTATTTCTGTTTAAAAATACACGAATTTTTTCATTAGGTGAAAATAAAGTTGAAGGAGCGATTTTTTACAGAGTGTTGACCTTGTGACCCAAATAGGTTTAGACAGGCGATTAGGAGCGAAGTTAACAACACGCAACAGTTGTTTTGCACGGTCAGAAGGGCTTTTGGGACTATTCCCAGGTTGTACAGCCTTCTTAGATTGTAGGC
>Ga0208015_1000097_pt1 | contig 60000 bp, 64 predicted proteins | sample 26BtaG_FD_184101 | JGI IMG/M metagenome (GOLD analysis project Ga0208015, IMG submission 184101) | Marine viral communities from Cariaco Basin, Caribbean Sea - 26B_WHOI_OMZ_CsCl (SPAdes) (version 2) | ecosystem: Environmental > Aquatic > Marine > Oceanic | place: Caribbean Sea: Cariaco Basin... | reverse complement strand
GCGTGGCTGTTTGAGCATTAGTAGGCGCTGGATCATTACTCAGAACATTAGGCGCGTCGGCTTCAAAGTCAGCAAGTAAGTCGGGTGCATTAACGCGATTGGTTGCATCAATACGTGCCTGCAAACGTGACCCCATCCTAGTTGCTGAGCGTGCATTGCTATAGAAATCTCGGACAATCTCTTTGGATTGTGGGCTAATACCCTCTCCAAACATATCTTCCATATTTAGATAGTCGTCAATATTGGCGCCACTCTCCACAAGATCAATATAAGTTTCAGCAGCAGTCTTTATATCTTCTGATAGAGTATCGGCTTCACGATTGCCTTCCTTAATAGATTGATTAATCTTGGTTATTTGTGGCGCTTTATCAACCAAGGTTTTAAGCACGTTCTTAGCGCTGGAATCAATATCTTCTGTCACTGCTTTGGTTAGCTTTGATGAGCCGTAAGCATTTTGAAGTAGTGCACCTGACACTCGGTTCTGCCCAGTCTGTGACAACTCTCCATTAGATAGTACAAGCTCATTTACTTCATTTTTATCAAGCGAGCCGATGAAGGCTTGAGTAAATTTATAACTGCCTTTTAGGTTTAAACTACCATTGCTATCAAGCTCTAGGAGGTCAGCGTTTGGCAATATCTTAGCGTCTGCTTTCGCACGTTCACTGCTACTCATAGCTGCGCCAGTCGGGGCATTAGCACGTAAGGCAAACTGCTCTCTATCCATATCGGAATTATTGCGTCGTACAAGGACTGGTTGCTGCATCTGATTGATAGCATTGGCATCAAGACCAAACTCTTCAGCACTTTTATTTACAAATTGACGATAGGCATCTCCCTTGCCAGACTCGTACATTCTACGGATAGCGATAGTACGACCATTGCCAGACTCAACTAGGTTGTCGTCACGCCCAACAATAGGACTACCAGCATTGACAGAGTTATCCTTACCTAGTAGTTCGGGGTTAAATTTTTTGACGATATCAAGCACTTGCGCTTGATATCCAGCATCCGCTCTATCGCGTGGCTGATATTGCTGCGGGTAATCAGGGTTTTCTACAAAGTTGTTGCTATGGCTAGATAAAAGCTCACTTGCATCAACCACATCAAACTGTAGCGGTATTTTGTCACCTCTAGGGTTGTAGGCCACAGACTGCGCTTTAGCTTCATCAATAACGCGAGCTTTAGGGTCGATCTTTTTGGCGGTAGGTTCAGGTTTTTTTGGCAGCGCATCAATGGCTTTTTTAAGGCGTGCGCGTTCTGGTACTGACTTAGGGTCAGCTTCAATCGATTGCGATAGCGCTTGATAAGTGCCGTTGTCGATATCAGCAGTAGCTAGACTGGTGCGCATACTTTGCAGCCACTTACTACCTGTCGGCTGCTCTTGCGTTTCAACTTCAACCAAACCAGCCATGCGTGTCGCTGGATTCTCACTAGATTGCGCACTCGCCTGCTCAAAATCTGCCGCCACTGAACTCGCGCCCGTGTCCACCGCAATGGCAGCGGCCGCACTTAGACTGCCTTTGTTCGGGTCAAGTCCCATTAGCTCAGACGGTTTTGGCGCTTGTGGTACTGGCGTTATATCTAAGATTTCACCGCGAGCAATGCGTGCTCGGCGCTCGGCTGCGGCATCACGTTCTTGGCTTAACCTGGTATTAATATCATCACGGCCATAAACCTGACCGTCTTGACTGGCGGTAAAATCCGTACCGTCTGGCGCTGGCAAGCGTGGGTCATTGCCAAACTGATCGTAACCTTGCGGCGATTGCGTCACATCCTCAAAATTTCTAGGCTGCATGCCAGCATCACGCGCATTACGGGCACGCTCTTGCTGACCTGCTAGATACTCATTGTACTGGTCGCCTGTGAATACTTCGCCGTCTGGTCCTGCGTTAAACTGATTACTGGCTCTGCCTTGAAAGCCAAGTTGCGGCGCTGCTTGGTTTTCAAGTAATAGTGTAGGATTAGGAAGACCTCTGCCAGATAGCGGATTATTAGGATTGGTTGGACCGTAGTCGGCGTCCTCTTGCCCCATATCTTCAGTGGGTGTAATTCTGTCTTCTGGTCTGCGATTACGGGCAAACATGCCAGCGCCAGCGCCCATAGCAGCACCGGATAATAAGCCAAGCGCGGCGGCATCGGTCACGCCTTCATTAAGCGGGCGACCTAACGCTTCGTTCTGTAAGATGGTCTCAGATACCGATTGCGGTAACTCTTCTAGTAAGCCTTCAGTAAGTGCGCCTTCCGCTGCACGTCTGGCGATACCTTTGCTGACGGCGTTGCTACCAACAATCTCGCTTCCAGGTGTGGCAGTACGACCACCACCAGCGACGATGGTATCAATATCACCGATACCAAGTTTCTTAGCAAGGCGACCACCAGCATAACCAAAGCCTGCGGTAGTAGCACCAGTAGCAGCGGCAAGCCCTGCTTGCTTGCCAGTCAATAAGCCATCGTCAGTTTGCTGACGTATCTGTTCAGCGGCAAGGCCAGCGCCGACTGCACCTTCACCTAACGCACCAGCGGCAACGGGCGATAAGCCCTTAGCAGCTGCACCTAGTCCGCGACCAATGACGCCGCCTGCAAACATAGACGGCAAGGATTCCACTACAGTATTGGTAATTAGTGAAGGGTTTTTTAGTGCGTAACCAACTTTACCACCAAGTCCTTCGGTATCGGTAAACTCTTGCAACTGTTCTTGCGAGCGTTTTGTTTTAGCGCCAGCGATTGCCGCCTTCGCCTCGCCCGGGCGAAAGCCAAACGCGCCGTCCTCGTTCTCTAAAAACTTACCGACACGGCCTCCAGTTGGAATGTCAGCCAAACCAACAGCCAATTCCGGAACAGATACCGCGCCCGATAATGCAGTTAATCCTAGGTCACGTATATGCCCACCAATCCCTTTGTTTGGTGCGGCGCGATTCTCTTTAATGAATTGAGCTATCTGTTGGCTGCGCTGGCGAGCTGCTTCCAATGCTGGGTCTTTGTCGTCTTTATAATCACTCATTGGTATTTACCTTAACTGTATAGGGCGGCAATCTGGGCTTGCATTTCTTCATCACTTAAATCTCGATTGCCTACGATGGCAAGGACTTCGGGATCAGAGAAGTTGATTTCCTTTTTCGGTAGGTCGATAAACTCATTGCTATCAGGGTCGTAAATAATAGACGGGTTTTTCTTAACGCCGCCCAAGTCGCCTGGTAATGGCGATTCACCTGTTTGAGTAATAACAATAGGTTTGCTTTTCTTATCGGCTGTTCCTTTTAGCGCCTGAATTTGCTTAGCGATTGCGCTTCTATCTTCGTCGCTTTGTGCGGCATCGAATTTCTCATACAAGGCGTTAAGCTGCTTCGGTGCAAAATTCGCCACGTCATTATTGGCCTGCTCCATATCTAAGCGGCGAGCATCAAGTCCAGATCTCTGCTGTTCTGCGGCGGCTGTCTGTTGAAACTTATCCGCATCAAAACCAAGCTGAGAGTTTAAGCGAGCATTGGTGCCAGCCTCACCTAAGACGGCACGTTGATTGGCACCATCTTGCGACATTTGCGCTTGCGCCATCTGACTTGCTGCACCGAGCTGTGCGCCGTACTGATCGTTTTTATACTTATCATCAGCGCTAACAATGCCAGCTCGTAGCTGCATCTGACTGGCGGTAAGCTGTCCATTCTGCGCGCCTTTATGTGCGGTACTAGCATCACGGAGCAAGGCTTGACGCTCTTGTTGTTCAGCCATGGTGCGGCGCGGCGCGTTTGGCATACGGAATCCTGAGCCATTATTTTTAATAGCTTGCGGATTATTTACGGGATTAAAGCCGATGCGTGGCGGTGTGGTCTGCTGTGGCTGCTCAACGTAGGTGCCAGATATTGCTTCCTCTGGTATTGATTGTTGCTTGCCAGCATAAACAGAAGGATAGTTATTAGCTGGTTCGGGTTTAGGCACGCCCTTCACGTATGGGTTGGTTGGATCGACCCCTATTTTATTTAGAAGCGCTGCATTGCTGGCACGCGATTCTGCCGTAGAGTTGTAAGGCGTTCTAATTTCTTGTGAGGCTTTGTTACGCGCAGCCGCTTCGTTAGCCATCTGACCAATACCACTGATACCTAGAACGCTATTCGTGTTACGCAATCGCTCTCTTTTCTTTTTCTCTTCATCATCCCAAGAGCCACCTGCGCCACCCATTGCTCCAAATGCCATAACCATCACCTATAATTCAATTAGACTTTAGATGAGTATGGCGGATATACTAAGTTTCTTAAAACCTTATAGGGGTGGGCAGGACATGGAAGCTGTTGTTATTTATATACTAGGTTTTGCAAGTATCGTCATCACTGTGGTCGCGCTTTGGTATTTATTTCAAACCGTTAGGATTATGTGGGGATACAGCTCCTTGTTGGCTATTGCGGCAGTGGTTTTTAGCCCGTTTGTTCACATAGCTTTTTACTTCATGCCCAAAGATGAATTAGATGATCAAGAAAAGAGCGCTTTTAAAAGATACTTCATAGCCATTGGCTCTATAGCTTTTATAGGTATCATTGCTTCTGTTGTCATACCCTCCTTGCTTGAAAAAACTAAAGTTGTTTATGTGCCACAACAAGATGATACGTCTAGCCCCTATCTTGAAAATTATGGCGACGATGATAATGAGGTTGATGGATTTGCAGATACCTACGCACAAGAAAGCGATACTTGGCTGCAAGAGCAAATAGCAGATGATGAAATACGTCGGCAAGAAATTGCAAGATTTGTGGCAGAGAACAGTAGGTCGTCGCTTGATTCTGAACAAGACAGCTTTGCCGGTGAGTATGAAAGTCAAAGCACAGATTATGTCAGCCGTTATGATTATCAAAACACCTTACTAGAAACATCGCCCACTGAAAGCGTGGTGCGCGCGCCGACTTATTACACACCAAGTAATGACCAGCCTTATCAGTACAGCGCTCCTATTATCAACAACACTGCACCGAGTGCTATTGTGAATTGCGATGGCGCTGGTTGCTGGGGCACAGACGGCACAAGATACAATAAGGGCGCTGGCGAGACTTACTTTCCATCTACGGGCGGGGTTTGCCAAAATATCGGCGGTCAGATGCAGTGTAATTAAACGCGCTAAGTATTAATTTTTGACAATAAAAAGCCCCGCAATCATGCAGGGCTTTTGTTTTTGCGCTGGCTAGTAACTATAGTTATGACTGGTTGATTCACTTTCGCTATCGCTCGACGAGATGCCCGCACTACCTGAGCCGCTAATACTCGCTGATACGTGCGCGGCACTCATTGCCCCTGCTGCAAGCTGTGCGGTATATTGACCAGTAGCTTTAGCCGCCTCTAGCGCGATACGTGCTTGCTCCTGCGCTTGACTGACCTTGGCATTGTACTCGCTCATCTGCATCTCAGCATAAGCCAAGTTGGTGCGCGTGTTCATATCCGCATAGCGTGATTGCATCTCACTGTCGGCAGTATTGGCCGCCACTTGTGCGCGCCAGCCCTCAACCTGCGCTTGGAATACCTGTGTATTGTATTGCACCTCACCAAGCCCTGCTTGCAGCTCTGCTTTAAACCCATCAACATCCGCAAGGTATGTGGTTACATAAGCGCGAGCGGCATCAATATTAATCTGCGCCTGCTTAACTTTGACATCATTTTTTGAAGCATAGCTTTGTACGCGACTGGCAAACGCTCTTACGGTGCTGTCATAGATTTCAGCCTTAGCGGTTTCCGCTTTTACTTGACTATCAAAGGCGTCAAACTTCACTTTCTGCGCGTCATTCTGGGCTTTGTACGCATCGATATCACTGCTGTATATTCTTGCCTGCGTCTCACCAATACCAAGCTCAGCTTGCTTGGCTTTAATCTGCGCCTCAAAGCTGGCAAGCATAAGCTTACCGGACTCTGATTGTGCCAGTGCTGCCCGTACATCGGTTTCATAGATACCAGCTTCGGTCTGCATAATACCGGCCTTGATAGCTTCGCCGCGTAGCGCCGCCTCGTGCATCTCAAGCTTGACCTTTTCACCACCAAGCTTGGCAGTGTAAGCTTGAATGTCAGTGCCGTATATCTGTGCTTGCGTCTGTGCCACTCCTAACTTGGCTTGCTCACCATCGATACTGGCTTTATACAGCTCAAGCTTTAAGCGTTCGCCATCGAGCTTGCCACCATAGGCTTGTATGCGTTTGGCGTAGATATCCGCTTGCGTCTGGGCGATACCAACCTTAGTTTGAGCGCCGCGCATTTCAATATCATACTTCTCAAGTTTTAGACGTTCAGCGCCAAGCTGCTCAGCATAAGCCTGCATATCGGTTTTATAGACATCAAACTGCGCCTTGATAATATCGACACGCATTTGTACGGCAAGCATCTTGGTTTTAAACAGCTCACCATCAGCGGCCGCACCAGCCAATTTTGCTTTATAGACTTCCAGCTCTTGCGCGTTCAGCTGACCTTGGGCGACCTTACTCTCAATCTCCAGCCTGATTTTACTGACGAACATATCAAGCTTGGTCTTATAAGTATCGACCAGTATCTTAAAGCCTTCGTTTTGCGCATTAAAAATGGTGAATTGATACTCGTACAAGCGAAAATTTGCCTCGACATTGTACTTGGCCACTTCAAATAGTCGATTGGTGGTATCAAGCCAGCGGTTATAGGTTGCTTGTTCCAGCGCCATGCCTTTCTCGACCGCAAATTTTAGCGCATCGATTTGCATCTTACTGGCTTCCATGAATACATCACGGTTTAAATCAGCGACACGTAGCTGCCCCTCTTGTCTTGCGACGTTCACTTGCTTGGCTAGCATACCAGGCGGCATGCTAAACCCACGACCTGCCCAAGTATTAGTCGCTTCTTGTACACTGCGCTCAACCTCGGCGCTGATACGCTCGCGTGGCTTATCAAACAAAGCACGTACCACTGCTTCAGGTAAACCAAAGTTTTCAGGCTTATTGAGCATGTCGCTGGCAACCGTTATCAGGTCGTCATACAGCGGATGATCGTAAGCGGGCGGCTCTTGCCACCAGTCCTCGTTAAAATCCATCTCATCAAATTGATGGTCAGCGTTTGGCATGTCCGGCAGATTCAAGTCGGGCATCACAAAATCATCAATCTTTAATGCTTCGAGCTGTGCTAGCTCTGGCAGTACCAAATCAAAATCTGCTGGCATGTCTACATTGACATCAACGTCAGGTCGCTGTGGCGCGTTCAGCTTATCAATAGCATCAAGCGTTGGCAGTACAACACTGGTATCAAAGTCCGGCTCATTGGGTGCGTCGTGCTCAGTAAGCGTTGGCGCGGATGGCATATTGACGCTTAAATCAACGTTTGGTCTATCGGGCGCTGCGACCGCATCAATCGATGGCAAGTCAGGAATGTCTATCGTGATTGTCGTTTGATTGCGCTCTGGCATGACAATCGGGTCGATAGTCGGTGCATCAGGGAAGGCAACCGTGGTCACAATATCTGGGCGTGCTGGCAGGTCTACCCGTTCAAGCTCGGGTGCTTGTGGCGGCGTGATAGATATCTCAGCTGGTGCTTCGGGTTCTGGCCCCAAGTCTGACACATCAAGATTGCTTAAAAACCTATCAATGTCCGTCATGTTGGGCATGGCAGGAATGGTTAGGCTGGCAGGGTCGAATGTTGGGAATGCGCCGATATCATAGGTTGGTACTACTGCTTCTGGCACTTGCGGTCTAATCGGTGCTGGTATATCGGCAATCGTAATATCGCCAATGTCACTTAGCGCCACTGACAACTCATTGTTGTAGCGTCTTGATAGGCTATCCAAGTCTTTTATCTTTTCAACCACGGTGTCCGTGGCTCGGTATAGCATATTGTCTGCTATCGCGCCTCTAATGGTTAAGGCCATCTTATACTCTCCGACTGGTTGGTAAGTGCTCGATAGTCAGGTCATTGATATGCCCATGCGTACCGATCATGATTAATTCAAAAGCAAAGTGACGGCCACGCAATCCGCGACCAAAGATAAAGCGGCCATTGGTCAGCTTGCCAGCCAGCTCGTTTGGTAGCATGTAGGTATATTGCTGCTCTATACCCTTTTGGGTGCTATGTACCGTCATACTGGCACCGCCGTTTAGCTCATACTCAAGATAGGCGCTTGCTGGATGCGTGAGTTGACCACGCCCTAAATCCATCTTGCCAGTTTTAACAATGGCCGTTACTGCGCTTACTTCTTGGTCAAGGCGATAGATACCATCATCAGCTTCACCATATAGCACGCCGTTGATAACGACCAAGCGATTGTAATTGTAAGGATTGTAACGGCTCATTGCCCAGCTATCGACGTTTGCTGTCCATGCTTGACCTTGGGCGCCGCCACTACTAAGCACGCTATCTTCAATCACTGCGCCATCGATAATCAATACCATGGCATCGAGCTTATCTATCACCTCGTCAGTGATAGCAATACTATCCATGATGACAGCGTTTTGAATAATACTATCAAGGACGGTATCGCTAATGACGGCGGTATCAATCAACGTGCCGGTAGCACCAAACTTACCAGTAGTCGTGTCACTGATAGCTACATCATCGATGATAATATCAGCACGATTGAATAGCAGTTGGTCACTGATAGGTGTACTGTCTGCCACAAAACTTGTGACATTGCGCTGCGTGAATGGCTGCCCATAAGCAAAGGCGCTGTCTGTAATAAGGGTTGCGATACTGCCAATAGCGCTATCGGTCGCGCCAGCACTATCACTGATTAATTGCACCGCTTGCAGCTTATCGGTGGCACCATCAGCAATAAACAGGCTATCGATAATCAGGTCACGCTCAATGGCTGTGATACTGTCTGTGGCGCGTGCGCTATCAGTGACTAAGTGCGTGACAATGCGCTGGCTGGTTGTGCTGTCAGATACTTGGGCACTGTCATTGGTAATCGAGCGCGTGCTACCACTTAGTATCTCATCGATGGCCGTAGCGCTATCAGATTGCACCGCCAGTAGACCGTGTAGGTATTGCTCGTTCGCTTTGGCGCTATCGATGTGTAGTTGGCTTGCTACTTTGGTATCTGTTACGTGTTCAGATATTAAAGCGCTGTCATGCAACACTTGAATACTGCTATCAATCACCTCATCGCTGGCAAGGGTGCTACTAGATACGGTAATAGCAATACCAAAAAGCAGGGCGTCCGATACGCGCAGCACTTCATCGACTACGGCACGCAGACCACCAAAAGTTTTGCTGCTGGCAATCGCTGTGTCTTGATTGTCGTCTCTATAGTTACTCATTAATCACTCCAATAAAATGATGTGCTGATTTGCTATCAGCTAGCTTAGAGTAGCCTTTGTATGCTCGCGCCGATCTTTCGTCAGGCTCCGAAACGCTACGGTAGTCGGAGTCTCCAAAAACAACAGCGCTCATCTCTCGATAAAAAACAGTACCAACCTCGTTAGGTGATGTTTCAAAGTGCCCGTAATCAGCAACAACACTTCTTAGCACTGTGGACGGACTCAACAAACTAACCTTGATGTTCCCTGTAGTTACAGACTGTTGCTCAGTGCTTATTCTATACACATCAGCCGTGGGGTTTTCACCACCAAAGTTCTGAACCCATGTATTACCGTCAGGATTAACAATAGATGTTGCATCGTAAGGCAGAGCTGGAAGCCACGGTCCGTTATCTGCAAAATCACTGCCGTCATAAGGCTGGTATCTTATCTCCTCAACCCATACGGGGTAACCATCCCAAGGCTCTGGTCGCCCTTTAGGGTTTTTAATGGTCATCGATAAATACGCTAAACCAAAATCAAAGGTGTAATACCTATAAGATGTTGGGTCGCGCCTGCTTAACAAATCTAGCGACTTCACAGTGGTTTGACTGGAAATGGTGGTCTTTTTTGCGCTTATAATTGAGCTTCTACCTAGGTATGGAATACATATAGCGATATCTAACGTCTTGCCAGAGTCGGTAACAATCGTTTTTTGATGGGTGTAGTATCTGTCTCTATACATCGTCCCGCACATATGAAAAAGACCATCGTAACCAAATTTCGGCTTGCCTCCGTAGCCCTTGTCTGCGCCAACTATTGTAGTATTGGTTTCTCTGATAGCGATAAGTTCACGCTCGTCGATATCAGTAGTATAGAAAAACCCCTGTATTTTTGTGCTACCGATGTACTCTTTCCTACTCCAATTACCCACAGTCATATCGCGCTCAAAATTATCCTCAGATCCCCTAATCATGCTATCCCAGTTTACGAAATACTTAACCACATTCAAGCTATCCCCAATGTAGTATGCAAACATAATCGTGTCGCTGTTAGGGGGGTTCTGCCTATTACGTCCACTAAGAGGTAGAAAGTCGTGAGATACGCAGCCGCCTAACAGTGGCTCAGGGAATTTTATTTGCGGCTGAAATTTTTTGTCTAAAAAGTGATATAAGTACCCTCTATAAACCTCTGAAACACGACCTTCGTGTTTAGATATAGGCGCGTGTTCTAAATTATCCCAGTAAGCATAATCATCTTTGCCCTCAGTGACTATCGCCCTGCTGTAAATATCAGCCACACTAGATCTGCTTATCTTATAAAGTATAGCTCTGTCTTCTTCTGTTCCTTTGTTGACTACAGATACCAGTGATCGCATATAAGCGCTAACCACCGCTTGCTGATAATTAGAGTTATCGTAATCTCGTAGTGGGGATCCTTTATAATCAATCGTGTTTTTTAAGGATAAGCTAAGCTTGTAGGTAAACCCTAGTCCTATGCCGTCGTCGTCCATATAGTCATAACACGTATTATAACCCTCTGTCCCTCTGTCGTTTACCGCCCAACCGCACGCACTGCTATAAGCGATATGACTGTAAAAATCAGATGTATCACACACCTTTATGACAACTCCAGCGCGGCGCCAGGCTTGGAAAGCCTTCCCTGTAGGAAACGCCTCTCCACTCGGTAAACCGCCAAACCTATCAACTACCTTTAAAACTTCCTCGTCGCCCATTTCTGCAATATAAGCTTTAAATGTTGGAGTAGTTGTCGCCGGTATAATAGGAAGTGGCATAGCCCAAACGCCACTAGAGTCTATATTAAGAAGCCATGGTTTATTTTTATCATCAAAACCTATGCTGTTCGTATTATTAAATTTATAATCATACTTAATACCACCATCTCTACTAGGCATGCCCGTATAACCTGGCAGTCTATAAGCACCCATTTCATCTTTTATCTTATCTTCAATGGTTTTAGGTAGTACGAACTGAGCTTGCTCAAACTCGCCAGCTGGAAGGTTGTTGATGTCTTGTCGCCCGTAACCGCCTATAATTTGGACCACTTCAGCCATTGCACCTGAATACCACGTCGGTCTAAGCTGGGCGTACTGAGTCACCACAAGTGACGACGACGGGTTTAATGGTTTGAGCTCCCCAAACCTACCGTCGTACTCAACAACAAATCGCCTTAATTGAACCTCTTTTTCTTTTGAAGTTTTATTGATATCGTAACCAGCAAGTCTGAGTAGGGTTGCATCAGTAAGGCGCAAGCCTACGCCGTGACCTTTCAAGGCTATTGCGTTTGTAATTACCCCTGAGTAAATCATAGGTATATAGTAAGTCGCAATGCCACTAGCGAGCATGTCTTTTATTAATTCCGGCTTATGGGCAATGACTCGAAAGTTACTACCCATATCTTGCACAATTACATAGCCGCCGTCCGGCAAGTCATACACCATCTTAATACTATCAACCTTAGATAGTTCTTTGAGGTTGGTAATACGCTTTGCTACTGATCCGATAAAAGCTTCATCTTTATCAGTTAGTGGCAAGCCAATGACGTGTAACCCGTAAGGGCGCGGCTGGTGCATAACTCACCTACACCGTCAGGCTGATACGATAGCCAATCTCGTAGGTATCACCATCTTGAAAGACGCGAGGCGCTGCATACTTACTAGCACTAATGAGCGCGCCAGCGGTACTGCCTTTACTGCTATTGGTCAGCATGGCTGCGCCTTGTACCGTCAAGCTGCTTGCGGTTCGCATGGTAACTTTTGCAACGGCTGCCATGTTGTCAATAGAATTGGTAGCAGTGTTGGCAGGCGTCCACGTTGGGCGAGTTGCGGCACTATAACCTTCAGTCATACTGACGATTTCACTTGCGGTACTAGCAAAGCTTGCAGCTGTCCAGTTAGCGGTTGGTTGAGCTGCGGCTGAAAATAGCGCTAAATGGTAGCTGGCAGGTTTTGGCGTAGTGCCAAGCGCGACGTTTAGAATGTGCGCCAAACCTTCGGTTGGGATAAGGTTTTCAGTACGTGTCCACTCGCCGCCATTGATGCGGTCATAGTATTCACCCTTAGCAGTAATACCACCTTTAGTAGTAATACTGCCATCGCTATTTTCCGAGTATTGAGCAGCTGCCATTGCGGCTGCTAGTATCTTGATTGCTGCTTGCTTTTCGTGGGTCATGACTGTCTCCAAAGACATATTGTTGGTTCAGTCAGTTTACCGCTGTGACAAGCCTTCGGTCGAACCTTACAGTAGTGCCAGACTGAGCGCTGATATTACTAATGCGCCCAGCTTGGTACTCAATTATCTGTCCAGCACTGCTGCCAGCCACATAACCGTTACTTGCCAGCCATACAGTTACTAAGCTGCCGCCCTCGCTCGCCTCACCAATATCATTGCTTGGTATCTGTATCGCGCTGTTTGGTATGGGAGCTTGTGCGCTCTTAATGGAGATGGTCATATCTTCAGGACTGGTGCCAGATATAAATATCACATGATCAGACTGACCAACCCACAAGCCATTCTCGACTGGCTGAATAAAGGTGATACGCTGGCTGGTCTGAATAAAGCCGTGGCGTTCATCATGCAAGTGGTAGGCCAGTGGTTCAGAAAAACGAATGACGTTTGCAGTTGCAGTAATTAGTCGACCACGCCAGTAGCATAAAAATTTACCGGTAGGCATAGGCGATAGATGGGCGAACTGTGCCGCCATACCAAGTTTATGATCGGCAGTAATAGTAAAGCTGGTAGCGTCACGATTGACTGTCCCTGCTAACTGAATGTCAGTACCGCCGACATTGGTAGCATAGATATTCACGCCAGTCACATTAGGGTCTGTCACCATAGGTAGTACTATGTCACCATCTGTACCCATCGACACATAACTAGACAAGCTAGACTCCATCGAGCCACGCAACCAGGATATAGCGATGCTTCTTGTTCGGGTGTGGTCTGCTATCAATGTGGCTAAGAATGGCGGCGGCGGTGTTTGGGTAATTAGCGGTATCGCTAGATGACCATCATAAGTGTATAAGCCATACTTGCCAGCTACCACGACTAGATTGTTTAGTACCGTATGAGATACATCACCATCACCGATAGTCGCAAGCGTTTCATGCGACCAGCTATTACCTTCTATCTTCACCTTTACCCAGTCATTAACATATAGTGCAAACACGTCTTTATGTAGTGGGCTTTGCCACATATCCTTATAAGGGCTGTCAGTCACTTTTCCACCACTGGCAATCATATCTATCTTGCCAGCTGGCGTGACATTGGCGTTCACCACATCGCGCATATAAACGAATGGCTCGCGGCCACCTTGTACCATCGCGGCATCTTCACTGGTGTTATCGATACCGCGACATGGCATAAAACTTTGACTAGGCATGATAGCCTCCTTTTCTGAATTGATCTGAGTTGCCGTCCGGAGTAATAATCCTTTGACCTAACCTCACGTCCGGTGTCGGCATATCTCCGGGTGACGGTATGGTTGCTTCGCTGATAATTTTTTGATCAGGTATGTATTTATATGAATTAACAACCGTCATGCGCTCATAAAAACTCTCCAAATCATAACCACTGGAGAAGCCTAGCAATCCTTGTGGCTCAATACCTCTTATCAAAAGACCTATGGTTGCAGATCCTAATAAAGAGGTGTCCCCAGCGCCAATAGACGTAGGTATTCTTTCGCCAATTCTCAAGCCTTGCCACATAAACGGCTTATCGCCGCCAACGCTTTTACCTAATAGCAAGTAATCCTCGCCTTTAACGTAAAGGCGGCGATGTAGGTTATCTATACTGCTCCTAGAGAAAACCATGCTTTCCCAGCTTAGTGGCTCCAAATACCTAGGACCGTTATAAGGGGGTGGGGCAACGCTATGCCTACCAAAGACTGTTGCCTGTATTCCGCTTCTTATTTCTATGCCTTGCGGTGTAAACGGAATACTTGGAATACCAAATCTAACCAACCTAAACCCATAGCAGTCAACAATCCTTATTGTTGAGTCAATAGAATGTCTGTTACTAACAATAGAGTGGTTTGATTTATTGCTATCTACATAAATCGTCCGAATGGTGCTTTCTACTTTTGGGCGCCCCACTCTCGAACTACCTGAGCCTCCGCCAAACCTTTCTCCGACATAGTGTAGCTGGTCTATAGCTCCGTGATTTAAAATAGCTTGAGCCGGAGCTTCTTTTACCGACCATATTGTATGCGGCGATACCCTTGGGATTGATACCTTTATATCCGACCTAGGAATACCCGTAACAGCTATCTTGTTGCTATAATTACTTACCGTTAATGTTTTTGGCACGCCATCAATAGCTATGCCCGACTCAATAACTATGTTGTTAGACCAAGTAAAAGCTAACCCATAACCATCTACCTTAATTCCTTTTGGGTAAAGCACGTTTTGATTTAACGAAGGCCAAGGAACTCTTTTGCCGAGTATGTTTTCATCAAAAAATATACCATACCCTTCACCGCCAGCCGAACCCGACTCGTCTGAAAGCCATATATATTGTAATGTGTTTGGGTTACTTTCTGTTTTCACCAGCTGCGCTTTGGTATTTACTTGCGAGCTGCGCCAACCACGTATATCAATAAACAACCTTCTATCAGAGATAGACGCGCCGCCAAATAACGAGATACTATCTCCAACGGCTTGAACATAACGCCACTCTGTTCTTAGGGAGTTAGTGCCAAACTCGCTACTATCATGGCCATAAACTCCCAGCTCAGGTGTGACGTTTTTTAGTACAGGCTGCCCATACTTATCTCTATGTGCCCAAGATGGTGCTATATTTCTAAGCTGAATAGTAAGAACTGACAAACCATAGCTTGAAGTATCACCACCACTTAAAGACAAGTACCTTGCCCATAAATCGAAAGTAGGTAGGTTTATTTGCGGTGGAGCTATAGAGTGCCTAGACTCTATGTCTATACCTCTAATTCTATAAGCAATCATAGGATCTCCTAAAACAAGATCGTCTATACGCCCTATATCTTTGTAATAACGTCTATTGCTTTCAGTAAACGGCTGACCATAAAATGAATGGCTATCTCCATGAGTAGTTATAACCCTGGCTGCATTATAAATAGATGACCATGTACTAATAACTGGCGGCTCGATACCTATTAATGGTAGCGATCGCTTGTCGTGAGATACAAAAGTATTTTTAGTGCTGCTGGCTGGCTCGCCTATACCCACAGGAAGTAATGGCGCTGCATTATTGTATATACTAGAGTAACCAAACTTTTGGAATAACGATCCTACAGCTCCTATGCTTTTATCCCTATTCTCTATTAGAGTCCACTCAGACCACTTGGGCGGCACAAGCCCACTATCAAAATCGTACTCTTGTGTTATGTACTGAGTAAGATTATATGTATCCGCTAAACCCCATCTATCGGAGTATTGATCGCCCACGCTAATATAACCCCAGGGGGAAATAAACATGGTTGCTAACTTGGTGTCCGCTGTCCCGAAAACGCCAGTAAAACCTAGTGGGTACAAAGTCATTGACTCAGGTATTATGCGCTCGCCAAAAAGTGTGGCTATATACCCGTCAGTATTTATTGTTTGGGTGCCACCGACTTTATGTGTTGATGGGAATACATTGTTTATGTGTTTTACACTAACAACCCTGTTGCTAAAGCTAATCCACGCAACACCATGACGGTCATTTACAAAACCTCTGGCATCTATACCTCTATTGCCATGAGTTAGTACGGGATATCCATAACTGTCAGACCGCCACGCCTTCGGTTTATAGTACCGATATCTAAACCATGTGGTAGGAGTGCCTAGTGTTTGGTAGTCAACACCATAATGCTCAACAACTCTGTTCTTAAACCATATGTTAGTATCACCATAACCAGCGGCGTCGATACCTAAAGCTGATAGCTCAGGTGACTTTATAAGCTTGGCAGAACCTAGTGCAAGTCTATCAAAACCACTAGGTTTAACCTGTCTTAACCTATAACCGATAGCTGGCACGCCAGCCGCCTTGCCTTCAATACTCTCTGTGAATATCGACGGCGTTTTGTTGGCTACGTTTATGCTTCCAAATAGCTGAGAGTATATCCCTTGCGCTAAATAACTTCGGTTGTAGTTTTCTACCAGCGACCAAGGCGACACTGTTCCAGCGATAATACCAAGCGGCCTTGCTATCTTTGACTTATTTCTGATAGCAATATCACCAAACACTGCTGACTGGACAGATGATGGTGGGCTGACAAACTGCGTGGGATCAAAAACCCTAGGACTTCCTGTTAAGAAGCCTACGACACCAGTTGGTAGTAAAGCTCTCGTGTGGAACCATATTGTTTGTGTGCCATAATAAGTGCCAGCAAAGCCTGATACCGACATTCCCGATATTCTTACTGAAGGGCTACCGGTTTTTGGCTTATAGAAACCATCAGCGTAAACCATTCTTGGTGATAGAGTATGCTCAGGTATCTTTAACGAGTTAATACCCGTGGGCTTTAATAACTGGTCCTCTGTTGGGTTTTTAACATCGATCTTGCCTAGTAGTGTTGATAGAAGGCCAGTGGGAAGTAGCGGTCTTACACCACCACCTAACGATGGCTTGCCATATAGCTCGTCATTGCTATAAGACTGATTGTGACGTAGATATTGTTTTAAGTTGTATATCGCAGCCTTGCCGTAATCAAGACTATCTATGCTGTTTGGTTTTAATACCAGCGCGTTATTAAATATCTTGCTAGAGCCAAAGGACAGACTGCTTGGTATTGCGCTAGAAAATAAATACTTATTAAGGTTTGCGGCAGCTGGCGTGCCCGTGGTTTGCGAATAGAAGCCGCTGCCGGTTATGTACCTTATGGAACTTTCAAGGAAAGGTAATGGCAGTAAGGTGGACTCAAACCCTAGTGGTTGTATAAAAAGCTTGTGGCTTTTGTCGTCGCTACCAAAGTTGAGTGTGGTATCACCTAGTGTTAATGTCTTGTTGAAATCTAGGCTCGATGAGCCCGATAGGTTATTAAAGTCAATATTAGCGGTAGGTATATTGAGCGCATCAAAGCCAGTGACAGCTAGAACCCTATCGCCTCTTGCTAAGCTGGCATAGCCGAAAGCAGATGTAGTTATCCCGATAGGATCAATAAAGAGCAGGTTATCAGGAGCAAAATTTAGATCATCGCCAACTTCCGATAGAACCTGTGTAAAATCTAAAGGGTAATCATTAGTGTAGGCGTTATCAGACATTTAGAAACCCTTAAAATATACATGCACCTAAGAGTGCTAAATAAGCTTTGCAATAACCTTGTCTTGGGCAACTAAGTTGTACTGCACCTCATCTTCATTTTCGTCCAACGAAACCACAAAATAATACGAGCCAGCAAGCAGGTTTTTAAAAAGGTACGTGCCGTCAGACTTTGATTTAGTCACGCCCATTAGTGCGCCTGAGTGCCTGTGATAACACATGACCCTTCTAACTACTGGCATACCAAGCTCCGTCACCCTTCCTGATATATAGCCGTTATCCCCATATCCATTTTTAAATAAAGCACCTACCCTTGAGGATATGGGTAGGTTAGACTGCGATAAAAATGACCTTAGTTTGATATTGCTCATAACTCACCTGTAGGATCTACTGCCACATACCCTGTGCTAGCAGACGACACAGATCGCTGGCCATGAACAGCACTTAGAAATACATCGCCCATCCATGTCATATTATAAGTAGGCAGTTCACCCATACCCATTGGAATACAAAGCAAGCAAGGTATTCTTGCTCGATAACCTGTCTTAGTCAGCGCGTAAACAGAGGTAGTGACAATGCCGCTAGAAATAGCGTTAGGGTATTCCGGTATAAAACTGGTGTATGGGCTAGCGGTAATGCTCATGCCTGAAGAAACAGCCCCTACTAATCCGGATATTGTTAGGCACATAGGGTCAAGCGCTGAAACGCCTGTGTAGTCAGATATAAAATAACCTTGCACTTGCAGCGCAACCGCAGGATTTCCACCAAACCTCCCTCCATTGCTCGCATATCTAACATCTGTATCAGCATCATTCTCAGTCATACTGCCAAGCCATATACAGTTATATCTGTCGCTAGCGCCGCCATAACTCTCTACATCACCAAACATATAAATATCTTTATATAATCCGGCGGCCGGATCAAAAGTATGCCAATCTTGAATGAGTACAAAAAAATCTCTATTGCCAGCTATTATCCACTGGTTATTTTTTTCAGACGTTACCGCAGTTGTCTTATTAACAAAACGAGATTGATACCAAAACAAGCTGCCTGTAGGGTTTTTTGTGAAATTGTTTTTGGCGTCTGTATAACTATTCTGCTGCACACCAAGAACAGTCATGTCCTCACACATGCTTACAATGGCTCTTTTGGCTGGATTGGTAGCTGCATAACCATGTGCTGGGAGAATGGTCATATCAAGGTATAGCACTGTCCTTGTGCCCAATGTATTGCTGCTTCTATACGCCCTTTTAAGTGGGTCGCTGCTGCCAAACATAGACTCAAAACCTAATGGCGCAACCTTTGTTGTTATAACCCCTGTTACATCAGTCACCCCTACTATCTTTATGGTTACTGTTTTGTCTGTGGTCGATGATATGCGGTGCCGTCCATTTAACACAGCTAAAGTCGCGCCGCTTATTAGGATAAGCTGCTTCTTCTGATAACCGTGATTTTCAGCATAAGTTAATACTACACTGCTAGTATCGTAAGTTAATGAGGTTGGCGTTAATTGGTTAAACCCATCAATTAACGCCCCGTCTAAAACCTGTAATAACTGACCATTACTTGTTGTGCTGCCGTTCATCTGCGGCGCGCCAAGCTGGGTAGATGTCATAAAAGTAAAGTCATTATCAGTCATCATTTAAAACCTCCCCTACTGGGCTTTCGTTAAGCCATAATCCTTGCTCTTTATGCCATAGGGCGTACTGCTCATAAAAACCACTATCGCCAATCATTAAACGCCTACTCTTTACCCACTCGTCAGCTAGGCTGCCAATATCAAAGCCCGACTGATCACGAACGAACATTTCAAAAGCAGGGAGTTTTACCAATCTAAACCAATCGGTAGTTGGCTTTGCTTTTTTTGCTGGCAAGTCCTCATGCTCAGGCGCGGCACCCATACCTCTATGCCCATCAATGCCATTAACGCCAGCCGTCTGAGTAGGTGGTTTTTTCTTACGCGCAGTTTTCGGCTTTTCTAAATCAGTCATAACGAACCTCACAAGCTGTTTATATTCATAAGGACCTTATAAGTAAGGTCCTTATCTTTCATACTATAACTTAAAGATTTTGTTCGTACCGTTATCCCAAGTCACAATAATATCACCGCCATTTGGTGTGATAGGCAAGCCGGTGGCGGTATCAATATAAGCAATTAACGGGCTGGTAGCTTCCGTACCAGTGTCCTTGTAAATAACGATTGCCTCAATACTTGCGCCACTTACCGAGGTGAAAGTAACGTCTGCGGCGTCGGCGGCACCGCCAGTAGTGGATTTACTAGCAAGGACAACAGGACCAGCAATACGTGCAGAAGACGAGATGTCTGATAAGTATTCATGGGTTGTGACTTGCGGTGTGTATGCGCCAGTATCAACAAGCAAGACTTTCATTGTGTCAGTCATCCAGTTGATCTGTGCTTCTAAGAACCGCTTACGTGCGGCGTCGTATAACGTATTAGCCATGATAAGGCCCTCTCTTAATTAAATTAAACCCAAAATGGCTTGACCACATGGGGTGCATCTTCGCGTGTGATACGCCGTAAATCTGAATCAGGTCGCATACCGAAGTAATCGGTAAACTCCTGCTCGGCCAAGGCGGATCTATTCATGTCAAAAACTTCGGAATCTGGAATCCCAAAGCCTTTGTGTAGCGCCCAATGAATAAGGTACTCATGGTGAATGATGTTAATCTCAGGCCTATCGGTATCGAGTACCATTGGCACTAATGGCGTGCGATATCCCTCAAGTGCAATCACGCCAGCCACATTAGGCGCTGGCACGAGGCGAATGTTCGTGTCGTACTGAATGGCGTACTCAGGCGTACCATAGTCGCGTGTGCGCCAGTCATGCCATCTATCAGCCATATCCTCTTGTGAGATTAAAGACAATGGATTCACGCGATAAGGATCATCGACGTTTAACCAGTGAATAGAATCAATCTCGTACAGTGACTCATGCAGCGCGTAGATAGACACATTAGGCTGCGTACTGATAGTACAAACGCCAGTAGTGGTAGAGTCATGAATCAAGCGACCGCGGATAGCCGCTTCTTTGACCGCATCATTCAGCCAGTCGGTAATGTCTTGGTCAGCGAATAGATACGGCTGCTCGTTATCAAACGCTGCGACGCGGAATCTGCGTATCAATTCAGACAAAATCATTACGGTGCTCCAAACTGGTCAATCATGGCTGTGACATCAAGACGGATGTTTTCAACCGACTTTGAGTTATTGGTTTTTTGCTGATAGTGATTTTGAGCAAAGTCTTTGAGCGCTGGCTTGTCCATCACATTCACCTGGTCATACAAAGCTTGTAGCTCTGTTTGCTCATCATCCTTGTCTTTGTTTTTAGCCGTCTGCTCATCAAGCAGCGCTTGCGTGTCATCAGCTTTTGAATCACTATCATTCGGCGTATCATCTTCAGCCGGTGGCGTCTCATCACTTTCGTCTTTCGCATCAGCACCCACCTTCTCGAATAGGTCTTCGTGACGTAAAAACTTGCGTGCCATATCCCAAGGAATAGTGCGTACTTGATTGCAATCAAAGACAAGGCCAGTGCGGTATAGCCGGTCATGCCACGGCTCGCGCTTCCCAATGTATTTAATCGATACTTCATCTTGCTTGCTCATCGCTAGGTTGCTCCTAAAAAAAATAGACTGACTGAAACCAGCCAGCCTATTTTGTTTATCGTTTAGACTTCTATTGCGTGTTGCTGGCTAGTTAGCGCCGGTCAACTCACCTGTTACCACAACCTTAATATCAGCCGCTTTTGCGTTAGCCGCGCCAGCCAAGGTTAGGATTAAACGCGCAGGCTTAGGTAGGACAACCAGCTTATTGCCGTTAGCACGTAAGCGCCCAGCAGTAGCAAGGTCAGCACCAGCTTTGATAAAGTATTCCGCATCTTGCGGTACAGTCGTGTCATCAACACCATCTTCATAAGCAAAACCTAAGCTACCAGTTACGGTTGCACTCAAGCCTTCAGTGATAAAGACTTGCGCATCAGTTAGAAACCAGCCTTCAAGTAGCTCGCCCAAGTCGATAACATCACCAGCTTTTGGTGCTGTTGCTGAATCGCCATTGGCAATGACGCCGCCTGTGTTGGCCTTTAGTCGATAACCAACGGTAGTGGTATTACCATAAGGCGATGTGACGGTGTAGAAGTTCGTCATCACTGCGCTGTTTGATTTAATTGTAGCCATCTTTACTGCTCCTATTTACCGCGACCGAATGAATCAACAGCGGTATCAACCACTGTAATACCGTAGTCAGTGAACTCATGACCATTGCCAGTGTCAACATCAAAGCGAATCTTCGAGACGCCGCGAATTGCACCAATCAATAGCTCAACTTTATCGCCATGATCTAGCTCTTTCTCAGACCAGAAGAATGGCATACCAGAACCTTTATGAGCCGCCATTGCCTCAGCAACCGCCTGACCACCTAAGATAAGCGAGCGGTCAACCGCAAACTTCTCACCGAATGACGCCGGTACTTTGGCAGTTGCTTCTTGCTCACTGGTGTATGAGGTGCTGTACTGCATATCATCGCCAGCATAGAAGCGGATAGGACGTGGCATCTTAATCATTAAGAAGCCATTCCAGATACCAGCCTGACCTTTAAATAAAGGATGACCAGCAGCTTGAGCGGCACGAGCCAGCGCAGCAGCTTGGAATTGACGGAACGCCGGGTCAGCAGCAAACTTGTTGTACTGAGCTGGTGACAACATCCATACACGTAATGGGTCGTCTTCTGACATCGTATCGCCTTCAAACTTGACGATAGGTGGTGGCAGTGCGATTTGGTCCATTAATGACTTCATCGAATCGATGGTGTCCATCTTCAGCATATCGGCTGTGGTGATATCAATCTCACCGCCAGTCTGTTTGAATTGCTGAATACCAGCACCGCTGGCTAGATAGTGACGGTTTTTGGTTGGCGCTTTAACATCGTTGACCATGATCTCTTTAAACTTCGGATCATCTTTAGTAGGAACAACCCACTCGATGTTGTTTTGATGACCGCGAGCACCAGCCATGTGAACGAGTAGCGACTGGTCAACGTAGCGAGCCATTAAGCTCTCAGCGACCGGACGACCCATTGCACGAAAATCAACGGGTGTACGAATACCAGTCATGGTATCGCCCATATCAATCGGGAAACGTGCTTGATTGACGCGCAGCTTGTCTTCACTGAACGACATACCAGTACCGCGACCTTCGGCAAAGTTACTGCCCATAATCGGTTTAGCGCCTACTGGATTGAGCAAGTGAAAGGTCACTTCATCACCAGTGCCTTTACCCAAGTCTTGTACTTGGACGATTGGCATGTGCTGCGTGGTTTGTTTGCGAATCGTCGCTTCAGCGCCAGCAGTACCTTTAGGCATTTTGCCTGTCAGCTTTTGCATGGTGCCATTTCGATTCATGTGAGCCGCAAACAAGCCAGCAGCTTGTACGACCATGTTTTTCTTATCGCCGTATGCGGCGTGGGTTTTGGTAGCCATCTATGCCACTCCTAAAAAGTATTGTTTAAGTATTGCTCGCGCTTCTCAGGCGACCAATCCGCCATCGCTTCAACCAACTCAATGCCAGACATTGCGTCCATTTGTTCGCGGATATCGAGAGCGCCTTTATGTCCACCAGGTATGTCACTTAGGCTGGCAGGAATAGCAGGCGCGGTATTCTTAATTGCCTCGCGTGCCTTGGCTTTTAAGTCATCAGTCGATGGCTTGCCAGCGTCGGCAGCAGGCGTGCTAGTTGTTGATTGCTTAAAGTTATTGAGCAGTTCGACGACTTGCTCAGCAGTACCTTGCGTTAAGACTCCATCAAGTGCAGCTTGAATATAGGTCGGCTGTGACGCCTTCCATGCTTCAAACTCGCTACTCTCAACGATAGAATCAGCATCGGTATGTGCTTCGTAAATCGTGCGCATGTGGGCTTCAGCGGCACTCTCTTGCTCTTTTTGCTGCATCGGCTCTAAAGCTTTTGCAACGCGAGCATCGACTTGTGCTGATACGCGCTCATCAATCAGCTTGTTAATACCTTCTGCCAAAGCCTCTTCAGAAAAATCCCCAAAGTAGTCAGGGTTCACGCCAGCATTGATTGCGGCTTGTGCCGTCTCAATGTCCTGCTCTTGCTGCGTGGTCGCAACAGTGGCAGGCGTTTGTGATTGCTTGCGTAAAACTTCCAACTCAGCATTGGCAGCGGCTAACGCTTCTTGTGATACACGGTCACGCTCACGGGCTTCGACTAACTTTTCATAAGGAATAGTGTGTACGCCATCACGAGCCATAACCACGTTATTACCTTCAGCATCCTCTTTCGATTCAGTCTCAGGCGTTTCAGTGGGTGCTTCTGTGGCTGGCGTGTCATCCTTATCATCAGGCTCAGTGGTCTGTTCATTCGCTGCGGTATCGTCTGGCGTGTCGATACTTTCCCCTTGCGAGGTATCGCCATTCATACTCATTTCTAAGTATCGTGCTGCGTCTTGAGGCGACCAATCGCCGTCATTAAAGCTGTCATCAATAAAACTATTTGCATCAACTGTCATTAATCTGTCCTTTACCCATGTCGGAGGGCTACCGTTAAAAAACAGGTTTCGCCACTAGCAATGGCTTGATAACAATTTAAGCGTTGGCAAGCTTTTATGCGAACCTTATAGGGGTGTCGGGCTTACCAGCCAATTTTTGGCACAAAAAAACCACCGCGAAGGGTGGTTTGGGTTTGTAGTGTTAAAGCTGGCTAGCTTTATTCGTCGTCTTTCTTGTCATTGGTGTAGTTGAGAATGGCGCTAGTGATTTTCTCTGCATCCTGCACTAACTTATCTGTCTGAGAAGGAGTGTATTTATCAGTGATTCGATTCACTACTTCGTGCATTAATGCTTGTTCTGCTGTTAAGCTCATAGGTATTGCCTCTTTGGTTGGGTTGTTTGAATAACATTAAATCGATCTAGCGTAAATCCTGCTTAGCCTTAAATAAGTTTGATCAATATCTAATTCGTCAGGATCAATGTGTTCGTTGACGTAGTAAAACCAATATCTAAAAGGCTCGCCCTTGCCATCAAAAAATTGGGTGAGGCAGTGCTTGAAGTAAACCTTCGGCTCTTCTTTCCTTGGCTCAACTATCGGTAGTACGCCATCATTAACCATAATTCGCGAAGGTCTAGGTGGCACTCTAGCGAAAGGGTTGTTAGGCTCGCAATTACCTCTATAGTCTCGGCTGGTTCTATAGTGGTAAGAACTTACCATCTCACCATCACAATCACCGCCAATCAGAACGTACTTAGCTTTATCTGCCATAGCTATATCATCTCACTATATCTTACGGTACTTGAGTCACATCAATATTCACCATGCACGACCTATCTAAATATCTAGGCCATTCAAACGGTTGCATCTCAAATGGTTCAGCTTTAAGCAATGCTGGCTCAAAACTATCAAAGCTATTTCCAATCTCACCCATGACACTATCAAAAGAGTGTGGTCGAGGACTTATGGTGTTAGCCATTACGCCATCTAACAGCTCTGCCAACTTATTCGCACCGGTTAGTTTAACCATACACTTATCATACAGCGTATCGCTCAGTAAATCGATTGAGCGACTTACTGGCGGAATCATCCGACCCATCACCTCTGTTTCACTTACATCGTCATACAAGTCTAACAAGGCTTTCGATTGCGGCAGGCACGATAGATTTATACTCATAATTTCACCTCATCTATCAACTGCTGCAACGCCTCACCAATCCCCACACCTTGCGTGGCTGGCTTGGCACGAAACAATAGCACATCATTATCAGTCAGCATGTCATTAACATTAATAACCATCTGACTTCTACTGCCGTCCGGTTTTTTAATTGGTGCATCATACGAAGTTGTTGACAACGCAAGTCGAACCTCAACGCCATTATTTTTATTAACCATCATCGTGGCTGGCGCGTTATCGGTAGAGACTAAGTGTTGAATATACTCAGTGACAGTCATGCCCTGCTCGCTCAGGCTGACTGCTTCCGCTTGACCATTCATAAGTAAGTCGATGTTCATAAACCACCTTCCGTATTATCTATAATAAATTGCCTGATTGACTCCAGTCGCTCACGGTTTGGGTAGCTAGCGGTGCTATACTCAGCGTCGCGGCTTTCGTACTCATGATGTTCGTAGGCTTTCTTTATCTGGTGTGGCAGATAATCAGCGAAAGGCATCTGCTGAAGTATATTTTCAATCTCCATACTCCATAGGTCTTTAGATACTTTGAGCTTATCGTCACTTAAAAGCTCTGAACTAAAGCCGTTATAGGCCAGTATCATTGTAAGCTCACGAAGCATAAGCTGACGCAAGTTATCTTCAATCGGGTAGTCTTGTGCACCTTTAGCTGGCGTGACATTAAATTCTTTGGTGGTTATATTCATAGTAACCGTGTTTGGCTGCATCATAATCCAATGAAGCATGTCTTCAGTTACTTGCTTGTTGATTAAAGCTGGTGGGCGTAAGTCCATTATTCACCGTCCTTGTTCTCGCCAGCATGATCAACCTCATCTCCAGTTAAGTACCTAAAATTCCATTGAGTAGAATCAAGACGACCTTTGCTTATGGAGGTAAACTCTATGTACTTATTCTTCTCAGGCTCGCCATACCAACCCAAGACAGCTCTATCACCTACCTTCAGATCAGTATCGCAAAAGTGATAATCCTTTCGACCTTGACCTAAGAACATTCTATGCACATCAACCCAGCCATCATTATCCATAGCCATTTTAAAACCGCGCTGCTTTAGTTGAGCAATCCAAGCCTCTTTACTTTCACCAGCATCAATCAAATCAATATTATCAACATGCAATCCCTTTTCAGAAAGTTTCGCACGTATCATGGCGTTGGCAACAGTGTGGGTTAAGTTGAAATCAGTAAACGATAGAATGGCTTTGACGGTAACATCATACTGCGTAGTGTGTGCAGTAATTGCTATATAACTCTTGACTCCTTCGCCAAGGTCTTTTACAACACTTTTTTTATAATACCTAACAAGTAGTTGCTTCTTCTTGTGCTTAATAGGTTCGTCGGTGTTATCAAGCAGATTACCAAAGGCATGAAAGCCATCAGTAGATATAATCTGAGATTGAGGTTTATCTTTATTATCTGACATATCATTACTCGCTGTAAGTAATCACTGAATAAGGATGTCAGCAAGCGCCTCAGCGTTATGCGCGTGTCCGACTCAGGAGCTACCCAAGTCGTTAGCTGACCAATTCAGTTTATCACTCCGCTGGCAAGTTGTCAGTAATTGTTGGCGTTTCAATACCTTGCATTGGCGAGCCAGCATCTTGCGGTACTGGTGGGTACATCGGACTGGTGTTTTGCTGCACACCTTCGGGCAACTCGCCAGCCATATCACCAGGTAATGGCTGTGCTGGCATGTCGGGCGCTAAGTAATTAGGATCAACGCCGTAAGGGTCAGGACGCTGATAGCCTGCACTCATCATGATCTCATCAGCAATCGGTGCTATCTGCGGCATCTGTGCAATCTGAGCGCCGCCTTGCATTGCGCTATAACTCGCAGCTACGCCAGTTTGCACCGTCTTAGCATCGATACCTCTAATCTCGCTATCCGCTTTACGCTCTTTAAGCTCAAGCTCGCGCAACTTGATATCATTACCAGCTTTGACCAGCGCGTCTTGAATGGCTTGCTCAATTTGCTGCTGGATTTCTTCCGGTGATTGTTGCTGATCCACAGCTTTAATATCCTCAATGAATTTCTTCTTATTCGGAATATCCATAAGCGATAGCATGTGTGGGATTGCAGGAACCATGTACTTCTCAGGAAGCGCTTTCGTTACTTCGCTTAGGGCATTGAGCTGCTGACCGCGATAACTATTCGTGCTCGGCACGTCTTCCAGTGCAACCATGAGGCGCGTCTTGCTGATATCGTTAGACAGATAGACTTGTCCAGTCTCAGGATCGCGCTCTGGCGCATTAATAGTGACTGCACGTTCTTCTGTGACAGCATCACCTTCGATAATAATTGTCTGCGGCTCTTGTCCTAAGTCCTCAATGATGAGCGATAACAATAACTCGCCCATGTGCTTACGACCTTCGCGGAAGTTATCCATCACATCAGCTAGGCTTTGATTGCTCTGCTCGACTTGCAGCTGCTCTTGATAACCTGATTGTGCGTTACCTTTGCCTTGGAATGGGTCCGTAATACCGGACGTGCGGCTGATTGACTCTCTGTTTTCTGTCAGCATTTGATAGTGCTGGCTAGTCAGCTGATAGTCTCGAATAATCTCAAAACGCGCACCTTTTTCGCCCATGTGCTTAGCATCAAGCACGATGTCACCATCCGGTCTTGCGGCTTGTCTGCGTAACTGAGCATCAGTCATAGCAACTGCGCCTTTGGTACGTTCAACACGAGTAACAGACATTCCCCAGCGCAACTTAGCAAGCGCACTATTCAAACTGTCTTGCGAGTATTTCATATCACGAACATAACCATAAGGTATGCCAGTCGCATCCTCCTTAAAGCCCCAAAATGGCACATAAGGAAAGTGCGTGTGACTATAAGGCGATGGGCTGTCGTGCAATAAATGCGGTCCCAACCAATATGAGCGGCGCATACGAGTTACAGTTGCCATAATCGGCTTGGTCATGCCAGCGGCCACAGCCATCACATGGTTTTGATTGTCCTCGTCATACTCAACGACGCGGCCATCAGGTGTCTTAATAACCGTTGCTTGCTCCCAGCGTCTATACCATAGCTCAAACACGCACAGCTCTTTATTGGTCGGATTGTACCAGCGCTCTTCATGCAGCGTATTACCTCGACCTAACCCATGCGAACCTTCGAGCCCAGTCGAACCACCACCATCATAGCTTGGTGACATATACCACGAGTTCATGCCATAGCGACCTAGATTCATGATCATCTCTTTGTGCTCAGGGAATGACAGCGCAATACGTTCGGCTCTGAGCCATTTAGCACGGCGCAACCATCTAGCATCGGACAAGTCTGCTTCAGTCGCTCGCATGTCCCAGTGAATCTCATTGCGATGAATCTTACGGCAACGATATGGATATTTAAACGGGTCAGTCTCTTTACTCACTTCAACCCAGCCAATGCCGCACTTGATTTGCGTCTCGAACGCATCTGAGCAAGCTTTATCGGCTTTACTATTACGCTCAGCTTGATTGATCTTGTAATTCAAAGCATCTGCTACGTCTTGCCCGCCAACTTCGCCGTTTGGTGTCACGCGCCAATCAGTTCGTACAGTCGCCTCATAGCCTTGAATCGCTCTAAGCGCGGGACCGATTAAGTTCTCAACGGCAGGCGGCAAGCCTAAATCTCGCTGTCTTTTAAGCAACTCACCGTCTAATTGATTGCCGTCAGCATAATCCATCTCGCTATCAGCAATGGCTCGCCAGCGCGGTTGCTCCTCAATCTCGTTGATAATATCTTGATACTCAATTAAGCTCAGCGCTTGGTCGTCGGCTGGCGTGTCTGTCACATCTATACTCATATCTCAATCCTCTACATTACACGCCAGTCGTCAGCGTCTTGTTCTTCGTAAGTGGTGGTTTTATCTGACCTGTCTAACATGCCAGCCTCTTTTGCTTGTGCGTGTTGCCTGAGTGCATCAGCACCTTCACTACAGCCATTCGCCTTGTTTGGTCTGTTCGTATAGCGCATATCTTTTGTGCTAAAGACTTTCTTATAACCTTCGACGCGCTTAATACCGAGCTGGCAATCAACCTCGTCAAAGTAATAACCTTTCATCGCAGCTCTTGTTTGCTGAATGCCATTCATAAGCTCACTGATAAGCGGCACGACTTCAAAGACTTCACCGGGCATGAGGTCTTCTAGCATCTCGCGTGTGCTCTTGTTCGTGTCTGATAAGCGCTTGTGGTCAGCGTCGTGCGGTAAGAAGTGGCGCCCAAACACATAGCCGTAGCTTCTAAGCTGTGCGACATAGTGTTTTAGCGTCTCATTGTGTGCTTCGTAGTATCTTATCCAGCGGTCTTGGCCATTCATGTGTTGTAAGAACCAAATAGCACAGCCATCTGAGTTGCCAATATCCCAAAACGTATCGACTGGAATGTCGAGCTCGTCAATATGACAAATACCGCCACGTTTGCGTAGCTGTAGCATATCTTTTGCGTAGTAATGACCTTCTGTGCTGACTTGGAATGGCTCGTCAGGGAATGAGGGGTACTCTTGCCACATGCGTTCTTCAGCGCCAACGAAGTCACTGTTCTTGATTGCGACATACCAAGCACGTTGATCGGGATCGAGTTTCATATCGATACCCATGTCACGCTTGGCTATCATCTCAACTTGATCAAAGTATTCATGCTCTTTGTCAGTGATATCGACAGTGCGTGAGTTAACACGGTAGTTGTCTTCTTGCCACCAAGCGTAGAAGTGCAATCGATAATCTTTGCTCGAGAGCTTTTTGCGTGAATAGAAATGCTTTTGCGCGGCTTGGGTTAAGCGAAAGAAGTCACCCTCTCGACCTTCGGCGGTTGATTCGATGACTAAGATGCCGCTGGCAGGTACGGCAGGGATTGAGCCGGTCATTACCTCTTTGGCTTTGTCCGGATATTTGGCGCAAATTTTGCCAAACTCTGAGATATGCAGACGATGAATGGTGCCCGAACGCATGGATGTTGCGACACGAATAGATGAGTTGTTGTGCTCGAATAGTAGCTCAGCAGCGCTGTCACGCTTTAAAGGGAAGCGCTCGCGTATCTCAACCGGTAGATTCTCATAGGCAAACTTTACTTTATCGCGAAAGATAACCTCGGCTGCGTTCTTGTCCTGCGCGATAATACCGCAGCGCTGATCGGCATTAAAAAGTGCATGGTCAAGCCACAAGATTGCTATGAGCGTGGTAAAACCAAGCTGGCGAGCCTTCAGGATAATATTGCGGTGCCACAATCTATCAACAAATAGTCTCTGTGCTGCATTGGGCTTGAATGGTACGACATAGCTTTCAGCTTCAACATCTTCTTCGTCATCACCTTTGATCATAATCTTATACAGACAGCCGCTAAACACACGCCAAACGGGATCAGCCAAGCATCTTGCCAGCTCAGCTGCATCGGTTGGTAGTGGGTTTAAGGCTGTGGTATGGACTATGTTAGGCATTATCACGCTCTTCGCGCTTACGTTTGCGCTTGGTGTAAGCGACACATGCAACATCAATCGCTATCAATACAATCTCAAGTAATACTTTACGTTTACGCATCATCATCTCCACTCACACCGATGGTGTTGGTTGCTGGCTCGTCTTCATACGCTGGATCGTCTTTGACCACAGCAAACGCGTTGCCGTTATTATTGGCAATACTGTGTAGCAATGTGGTGAGTGCATCGACTGGCGAGCTGTCCATGTCATCGAGGCCATAAGCCTGACGCTCTAATGTCACAAGCTTGGTCATCGTGTCTGCAAGCTCTTTCATGATGCGAACGTGATTAGCAAGAGACGTGACACGCTCATAAGCTTCAAGCTGGCTTGCATCGACGACTTCTGCTTGTAGCGCTGCTATAAACAAGTCTTCTAAGCGTGCGCGGTTGTCTGTGCCAATCTGTGCCTTCAGGTCATCGAGCAAGGTCATGGCAATGCTGCGAGCATCACCAATGTCTTGACGATGAGACAGTCGCACGTTGGCTGTGATTTGTGCGTTTTCTTCAATCGTTTGATCATCACTTGCCAGCACTTTAACCGCACGCTCTTGCACCAATGCGTTAGCGCGCTCTTTAATGCGGTGCTTTAAGTCACGCTTCCACGCATGTTTCTTAGCTCTGCGTGTGATAGTGGTTGCGTGTACGTCGAAATCTCGCGCAAGTTGTGCGTTGGTACGCAAGTCTGCACGATAAAGACGTTCAATTTCTTCCCAATCACAATCGGGCTTGTTGTTTTTCTTACTCATGACAGACTCCAAACGCCTTTAATAGCATGATGTTAGAGCCTGTACGTGAAAAGTGCGAACCTTATAGGGGTAAGGACGCACGCTGTGCGAGCTGGCGAGCAATTTAATGCGCGTTTAATGCGTTTTATCGCAATTAATGGTTGTCAGGCACAAAAAAACCTCACGTTTTGCGAGGTATTGTTGTCTTGTTTGCAGGTTTTGCGAATTACACGCAACTACGTGTCGTGGCAGGCATGTCGTATAGCGTAAATATCTTCTTCAAACCTCTATCCCAAGTGATCGTAACGTCACCACCGTTAGGCAAAAAAGGCATGCCAAAGCAGTTGCCAATATAAACAATTAAGTCACTTGTATCGTCTTCACCATTATCTTTGTATAAAACTAGACTGCCAACCATAGCGCCAATCAGATATTCAAAGTACAAGTCATCTGCGGCAGCTGCATCAAAAACAAACCTTTTGTTTGTCAATGACGCAGCTTTGCCAACACGCGCCGATAAAGAAATATCCGATAAAGCAGAATGCGCGGCATCAAAGTTATATATCTGTGTATTAACAAACATAGCTTTAACGGTATCATTCACCCAGTCTATCGAGCCATCTTTCATTTTATCTTCGGCATTTAAGTAAAATCGACTAACCATAATTAACTCCGTAGTTTTTAAAACAAGCCAGCCTGAGCCGTCTGCGTGTGTGCTGATAACTCTCTTAGCACCTTGCGCATATTCTTCAACTCTAAATCCATCTTAGCTGTCGTCAACGCTGCATGATGACCTGACTCTATATTGCTGTACTGCAATGCCTCACACATCATGAGATTGCCAAGTATCCTGCTCTCCTTTGGTGTCAGCGTAAGGACTGTCTTGTCACCGATATCTATCACTGTCGTGCCGTCCGGCAATACAATCTTGCTGATAATTCGCGCTGGCTTGTGCTCGACTGTCGGCACATAGACGCCACGCTGCACGCGATGAATAAAACCATCATTAGTAAGCGTGGTTAGGTTATCGTCTATAATCGACATTTTTAAATCAATTATGTCAGACAGCGTTTCGCGTGTGACTATCTGCTCCTGATTATGCAAGTCGATAATCGCGTCCAATACTCTTTGCTTGTTCGTCATCTGCATGTGATTCGTCCTCAAAGTATTATATAATCAACATGCGATAACATTGCTCTGTTACTTGCCAGCCAAACCGCTCACGTCTGCCAACGTGGGCGGTTTTTATTTACCACCCTTACTCGTTGTTGCACCACAACAAGCCAAGCAAGAATAAAGTACCCATTAAAGAAGTGAGGATTAAAGCGACATACTGACCGTCCTTTAAGTCCACCAAGTCAAAAAGCTCTAACCAAACAACAATCACCAAAGGGGCAAAATGAATTGCGGCCAACGCTAGAATAATGCCTCTCACTCGCTCACCTCCGCAATAAAATCACCCAACACCGCATTTCCATCAACCTGACCATGCAACCAGGCCAAGTCACGCGAATTATCAATCACAATATCGCCAGGCTTAAACTCAATAGCGTTTTCTGATACGTGACTGCCTTCAATACCGCCGCGTCCGACCAGATGAATTAGCACGCCATGCTCTCGTACCAGCTCCGCTTCATTCTCAAAACGAACATCAGGCACAATCACGCACTCGCCAGCATTGCTTCTTGAAAAAACATCAATCCAAAAGCTATTGCCGTTACGGTCACGACCCCATTCAGTACCAAGTGTTTGTAGCATGTGGCGCGTAGATAAGCCGTATTGATTTAAGGGTAAATCCTTAGCTTCATCGCTGGTATCGACGTCTATGGCGTTAAGCATAGCCTTCATCGGATCTGCAAACGATGAGCGCGACCAAACACCATCTAAGTTATCGAGCATATAGCTGGCGAGCGTGTCCTTTCCTGCGCGTGCTGGGCCTGCAATACCAACGAGACGCATTTTGCTAGCATTTGCCTTATCAAAACACTTGCGACACATACCATCGCGCTCCATTGAGACCCTGTTGTGGTAAAGCTGGTAACCCAAACCACACTTCAAACAAATAATCTTTCGCATATTTTCTAGCACACCGAAAGTCTGCGCTACCGTGTCATCGTTGAATGTGTCGTCAGCTGCTGGTGCTAACTCTTTTCCTAGTCCTGCCAGCCTATAATTCTCGGTAAAATGCTTTATATCCATGCTGTGACTGTCTGAGCTACCGTCTTTGCTGTAATAAGCGTACTTACTACCAATATGGCTAACATTGATGCAACTGTCGTCGTTTATATTTACCCAAACTTCTGGCTTTTCAGCATGAGCTGGCAAGCTATCTACATACTCATCAAGTGTTCGCATACCCAGTCCTGCCAGCGTTTTAGATTTAATTGTCATTAATAGATTCCTCGTATTCCTTCACAGCGTAAGATAGTAAGTCGACCGACTCGCTCATCATTTCACAGTAAAAAATTTCACCGCTGGCGTGCTCGTCTTCGTCGTACTCAATTAGCGACTTTCGGACAGCTTTTGCCGCTTGAATTAGCGCCTTTAATTCCTCAGTCATTGATAGCTCCTCAATACGTTTCCAAAACTTCTATTCCGTGGAATGCCAGCATCATGTGCCGTCGCATTATGTAATCTGTTAGCTTGGCGGTGGCGACCGATTTAACATCCTCAACCACCAGCTCACCTTTTTCGATATCCCAGTATCTAAAATCTGCTGTATATATCATGGCTGGCTTGGCACGTTTAGCATTCTTGTACTTCACGCTTTTCACCAACTCATAAACCGGCTGAACCTCTAAATCTTTAATCTTGCCAGCACGCTCAAGCAGCTTTAACTCTTCATAGCGTTTCGACTCTCTTGTAGAGTCAAATTTAATACCGTCCACTGTCTTTTTTACCGCATTAAACTTGTTTTTAGGCTCTCCGGTGATTTCTCTGACCAACCGCTCAAGACTAGAAGGTCTTTTACTGCTTTTTCGCGCCAATTTCACACCCTCCTGCCCTTTTAAATAGTCCTGACCGACGTATGTACCGAACCCATAACCAAATCGCTACAATCGCAATCTACAGCCTTACCGCTTTTATCCCACTCGCACAGCTTGCCGTTATCTCTCACGCCGTTAATCTCAATCGCGCTGCATGTGTAGCGTTGGCGCTCGCTGTGATACGTCAACCCAATGACAAAATCGCCATTCTCTGTCACCGCTGAATTTTTACGATAGATCATAGCGTTCGGCTTGCCAGCCTTGAGCGCTGCCACTAAATCAGCGAACTTGCGCTCGCCTGCGGTATAGTCGGCCGGGTCTTTTTTCACTTGTCAGCCTCAAGTGGATATCGAGCTAAAAGGCGGTCACGCAGCTTGATAGCTTCATCGTTTTTTAGGTGCGAGACTATTAAGCAAGAAAAATACCTTGGGTCCGCGCCACATTCTTTATTATTTACCTCGTCCTGCCGACTCTTAATAACTACGCCGCGTTCGTAAAATTGAAACGATAGCGAGCGATGACTTTCGTAATCATTTAAAATTAATGATTGCTTAGCTATAAACTTACTCACTTGCCCGCCTCCCTAAAATCCAACATGCCAGTCTGTTTAAGATAAGCCTTACGGCTCACCGGCTTTGCTTTGGGCTTAGTCGCTGGCTTGTTGACGTGGTACTTGCCAGCGGCATCAAAGTATTCACTATGATTAACGGCGTCTTTAGCGTGCTCGTCTGGTATAACCGGCACCACTTTAAAACTGTTGGCATCAGCGATAGCGTTCATAACATCGTGTAGCGTGATGAAATGGGCGCGTACCTTTAAACCGTCATGCCCTACATTGATCGTTAAGACCTGAGTGTTATCACCCAATAGCTCTACGCTCGCTGAATCGTTGCACATGTTGTAATGATCTATCGAATCAGTGAGGTCTATCGTTAAGCCGTCTAGTTGTATTGATGCCATTACTTTTTACCTCGCTTAGTCTTGCGATTATTCCGCGCTTTATGCGGTATGTAGTCCTGACCTTTGAAGTCAGATGGATTGCATATACCGTGTGTTTGCTGTTTTAGCATTGAGATAATTCTGTGACTGTCTTTTAGTTTGCTCATGCCATCTCCTTCAAAAAACATATCCAATGAGTGTTACTACGCTTACCGCTGCGGTGTCCTACTACTGGCTTTTGGTCTGTCAGTGCCAAAATATCTTTTACTGGAATCTGGTCTTCATTCCATTTGAATATCAGCGTACCGTTGGGCTTGAGCACTCTAAAACATTCTGCAAAACCATCTCGAATCATAATTGGCCAAGTTTCATCGAGCTTGCCGTACTTGAGTGCCATCCATGAATCCTTGCCAGCTTTACGCAAGTGAGGCGGGTCAAACACAACCATTTGGAACTGCTCGTCATCAAACTGTAAGTCGGTAAAATCCATTACCATGTCTGGCTCAATAATTAATTCACGTCCATCGCACAAGGTGTGCTGCTCACTGCGTTTATCTGTAAACACTGCTCTGTCGTCCTTTTTATCAAACCAAAACATTCTGCTACCGCAACATGGGTCAAGTATCAATTTCATACCGTCTCTCCCTGCATCTCAACAAGCAGTCTCTGATAAGCCTTGTTCGGGTTCTCGCCTTTGCGCTTATGATCTTTGATGTATCGATCAGTCTCAATAATGCTCATTCCCGGTAGCGGTTCTGTCCAGCGCCAGTTAGGGTCTCCAATAGCTGGCACGTAGGTGACTGGCTCTGATGGTTGGAACTCTGCTTGACTAGGGTGGTAAACGTCAGGTTGCTGGCTAGGTGGCTTGTAATCAGGGTTTCTGTCGTTCCAGCCGTTAAATGCTGGCTCGTATTTCTCTTGTGCTGGTACCGGTGCAAGCTTGCGAAATTTAATCTCGTTGTTTATCCAAGTGGTAAATGCACTAGTCCAGCACTTGTATTGAATACCCTTCGCTTTTGTTCCATTTTCAAATGTTTCTAAAAATAAAGGTATGTTGATTCCATACTCATTCATCTTGGCTACTTGCTTTTCAGTAGGTTTAAAATCATCAGGATAATCAGTGAGCTTTTTAATGGGTTTTTTTGATGATTTCTTTTTAGTACCAATATCTGTGTTTATATCTGGTTTACTATCTGTGTTTATATCTGGTATAGGTTGGTCATTTTTGACCATTGCATTGGTCATTTTTGAACAATCCATTGGACATTCTTGACCATTGCATTGGTCATTTTTGTCCAATCCATTGGTCATTTTTGAACAATGGCTTGTATCAAGGCTTTCAGCGCAATATTCAGGCATTGAGTACCATTTTGTGCGGTCATAACCCTTATTGTTGTAATTGCCAGCCAGCAATAAGCCGTCTACTACCATGCTTTTTAGTAGGCGTTGGATGACTTTAGCTGACTTAAAGTAAGGGAATATCTTGAAAAACGCCTCTGCGCTGTTGTACGTCCAGTAATAGCCATCATGCAAGTTAGTGCCATTAGCTTTGTTTTTATCCAGCCAAAAGCGCATATTCTGCAATATCACAGCCTTTTCTATGCCGTACTTCACTGCATCGTCTACGTTAAAAACGTGTACCGTCATTACATTGGCTCCAATTCTTTATTGCGCTCTTTCTCAAGCATCTCTGCAATCTTAGCCACGCCAGCCGGGGTAAATTTAACTCTAGGCTCTGCTCTATCACGCCCATCATGACCAACGAACGACTGTAGCTTCTGCGTCATGAGTCCTGCACTGGTGCGATGTGAGTACGCATTAAGCACGCCTCTATCATCGCGATACATGAAGCGACGGCTCATAGGCTTGGTATCATCAATACACCACGCTACAAAGTCGTTCTGACGCATACCAACAGCTTTAGCGGTATCACGAATACCAGTAGCGCCTTTTGCGCTGCTGATACGTGCCAGCGCTTCGGCCTTTGGTTTTAACTCGATAACCTCAGCTTGCGCCGCTTCTTTAGCTTTATATTCTTCTGCCCATGCAATCGCTGCATCTGCTGGATTAGTAAAGTTAGGTAGTGCTGGCATGACCGGACTACTTGCTTGCGCTTGCTGTTCTAATTCTTGCCAGCGACGATTAATACGAATACGGATATCAGCGCGATAACCAGTTATTAAATCAATCGTCTGTTCTTTACTTAGTAAAAATTGGCGATGCTGCTGATTGCCCGTGTTTGGATGGGTGTAGTGCCCCTCCCCAGCTTTGGGGAGGCCCATTTGTTCATAGCTCTGATTAAGATTGTCGATATCACGACAAACATGGTCATGGCGTTTTTCGCATAGTTCGGCAATTTCGCGACTGCTCATGGTCTTGCTTACTTCGTTTACTTGCATAATGTCGTTCATGGATATATACTCCGCTTACAGGTTAAGTTTGTTAGGCCCTTTGATTTCGTCGATCAAAGGGTTTTTTATTGACTTTCTTTTACCGCTAATACTTCTTCTATAGTCGCGCCCGCATCTTTGGCAACGCGCTTAAACTCACGGTATGCCGCGTCAAGTATCACGTCAGGTACGTGCATTGGCAGACGGTCATTTTCTTTTCTTAGTTTTCGTTCTTCCAAAAAATCCAGCGCCTGCAACATATCGCCCACTTCTTTGAGCTTAGCTTTGCGCTTTTCTTCGTCCATGATGAATATCCAGCCATGCACAGAACGACTTTCAAACACGGTATAAACGTCCAAGTCGTGTATCTCAGCCAATGCTGCAATCGTTCGCGATGCAACTTTAGCGCTGCTATCGATATCACTTGCCAGCACAAGCTTCTTGCTAAGTAATGCGGTTAGCATTTTTTGCTTTTCTTCAGCATAGCCACTGATAGGCTCTGGCAACTCATAGCGCTCAAAGTCATCTAAGACAAAGTAAGAAGTCTTGCTTCTGAATCGCTGTATGCGTGCAATGACCAGTCCTTTCACGCGGCCAATCCAGCGAATATCGGTGTACTGCGTTTGATACTCTGCATAGCCACCTTCGCACCGCTTTTGCGGTATCTGCTCAATCTTACCGCCTGATTTAAGCGTGCTTATCATAGCCACACGTCTTTCGATTGCTGCTGCTTCATCAAACGCCGCTTTACTGCTATTGCGTTTTGCGTACTTGCGCTTTGGCGCTGCTGTTGGTCTGACTGTTTTGCTTTTAACCGCTTTAGATAGCACTGGCGTGCGCTCTCTTTTTTGACGATGAATAGCAGTACCGTCTGCCAAACGTGCCTGCGCCTCTCGGTACTCAGCTTGCGCTCTTGCTTCTGCTTCTCTGCGTTTCTGACCCTGGAGCGCTACAAATAGCTGATCGTTAGTACGCTGAATTTTGCGCTTTGGTGCGTCCGGTGCATCAAGGTCAGTTGCGCCCACTTCTTCTAAATATTCAGCTACCGCTGATTGCCAGTCGGGATTAACTGGTTTTGGATAATTGCTAATATCTGAAAATACCTGCTCTCTTAACATCACTGCCCCCACATTCTGTATAACGTTGTCAGCACGAGTAATACCGCTGCTACGTGAACCAATATATAAACGACTTTCCAAAACGCCTTGTCGTCCGCTTCTTTATCACTTTCTTCTTGCGAGCAATCACTGACCGCCTCACTTGCCAGCGCTGCTAAGCGTTCGCGCTCGCAAGAAAATAGACTTCTATCGGTGGATTTCAAATTTGTCTCCTTTTCGGTGCCTTAAAAACACCTATTTGATAATCTGGATTGGTTCAGGATTTTGAATGCGCTTGCGAATATCGTCTTTGGACTTCTTGACGAACTGGTTGGCGGCGTGGGCCGTAAACTCTTCTACGGTCATTCCCTTTTGTGCTGCCGCCCATCGCAACTGCTTCATTTCTTCATCGTTTTTAAATTCCGTTTCTATATCAGGCATAGACCTCCCCTTGTGGTAACCGAAAAACGCCTAAACTGCGTCTTCATAATCGGTTAGGTTTCGTTCAAACTCAGCTTTAATCTCAGCGACAAGCTTCATCGTTGCTTTACGGACTAGCGTGCTTTTTTGCAGACCAGTCAGACCAGTGACGCGGATTAAATCCTCGTACTCGTCATCGCTAAAACGTGCGTTAATGCGGTTGTCTTTAATGTGTTTCGGGTCGTCGTACATGAGTTAGGCCTCCTCTGCTGCTAAGGCTGATAAATCCGCCTTTAACTTATTGTTGGTAAGAACTTGGATGACAGCTTGACGCTTGGTAGGAATGCCGTTTGAGCGCCACTTACCGATAGCGGTCTTGGTAAGGTTAAACTTACGAGCAACTTCCGCGTCATACTGAAACCCATAGAAGACTTTGATATCGTCAAGAGTCATTAGGTAAACCGCCGTTAATTATTAAGTTAACCACAGTTTACTACGAGTAAAAAACAATTACAACTTATTAAGATAAGATAGTTAACTTAGGTTTACGGAGTAAAGGCAATGACCAATATTGAGTTAGAGCAGATGGGGCATAGGATTAACGACTTGATAATCGAATCAGGTCTTAATAACGTCAAGATTGCCGAAAAGCTAAACGTATCTAAGGTAGCTGTAGGTAAATGGCGTAATGGTCAGTCTGAACCAACGGGCAGTAATATGAATGGGTTGGCGGAGGTGCTGGGCGTCAGCGCGGAGTTTTTAATCACAGGCAGGGATGAGGCTTATCGAGGCTATTCTGCTGTAGTTGGTTGGGATGAAGATACCGAACTTGATGATGATGAGTTTGAGATACCTTATTACGACAAGGTAGTTGTAACGGCAGGGAACCAAGAGGGCGAGGTACAAGAAGTGACGGATAAAAAAATAAGAATGAGCAAGCGATCAGCTCGCAAGGCAGGTGCTAGCATCACGCAGTCTTTTAGTTATATGAATGATGGTGACAGTATGGCCGAGCGTATATCAGATGGCGCAAGGTGTACTGCTGACGCCAGTAAAAAAGAGATTAAAGATGGTAAGATTTATTGTATAAGGCATGGTGTGATGAGGCGCACTAAGTATCTATACATGCGACCAGATGGAGGTCTGTTAATTCGCAGCCATAATCCAGCATACCCTGACGAGATTGTTCTGCCGGAAGATATGAGTGATGTTGAGGTGCTTGGTTGGGTCTGGGAATGGTCAAACATGGAGCGCTGGTAGTAATAACAACCAATTAAAGTAAAGCAGGATTTATAAACCGCCCGTTGTGGCGGTTTTTTTGTGTCTAAAATTTACCATCTACAAAATAAAGTAAACTTCAATTAACTTTATTATTGACAGGCTTGGTTAACTTCGGTAAACTTTGGTTAACTTGAAAGGGTAGCAGTAATTACCTGATTCTTTGTATTAATCAAATTAGGACCCTCTTATGAGTAATCAATCAGAACCGTTAAGCCGACGCGACCAGTTAGCCGCGGCAGTCATGCAAGGGATTATTACTGCCAATGCTGGCAAGCGCGTTGGTAGCTACGAAATGGCAGAAACCGCAGTTAAGCACGCAGACGCTTTAATCACAGCCCTTGCCAAAATTCAGGCATAAAAAAACCCAGTCAAGGCAAATTGACTGGGGTAATTCCTACTACGGAGACCCATTATGAAACAATTATTAAAGTTAGTCAACGTCGAGCTGACCGCTAAGCTCGCAATATCCGCCCTACTCGCCAGCGCCGTCATCGCAACTGGTGCCAATGCCCTAGCAACTGGCATTGAGGCGCAAGACCAAGTGCATTTAGAGCACAAGCTTTATCTGGAAGAAAACACCAATCCGGACAGCGATGATGATATGAGCTGGGAAGAATACGAGGCGAGCCAGCAGGCTAAGACGGCGCGCCATGCAAACGATGTTATCGCTAAGGCGTATGGGAGAAAGTCATGAGTTTAAATCACGGTTTTGCAGATGATATCGAGCATATCGGCTTAATCAAGCGAACGGCTGACGGTCGTATAGTGCAGATAGGCATGACCCAAGAGCAGCAAGTGATGCTAAGGCTGTCTTTAGGCGCTATAACTAAAGATAAGCCTATGGTTCAAATGCCTGAGCAATACAACTTGGTGCTAAAAAGTGAGGTGGAATCATGAGTAGCAGAATCAGCTATAAAACGATGACCGACGCCGAACTTATCGATGAAGGTCTTGATTGCGACCCTGATAGCTTAGCTTATGAGTTGGCTATCACGTTGGATGCACTGCCAATCAGTCATGGCTCAGTACAAATTGAAAATGATGGTTCTTGTGATGGTTGTGACGAGCTGCAAAACGAAGTCTATCACCTTGGGTGCGAAGTTTCTCGCTTAGAGAACGATTTAGCAGAGCTTGATATTAAAACTTTGATTGCTGGCGCGAAGAAAGCACGCGAAGCAGTCAAGCAAGCACACGACAAGGTTAATTACTTGTTTGGGCTGGGAGGCGACGATCATGAGTGAGTATCAACAAGACGCCGCTGGCTGGGAATGGATGGATCAGGAAGAACAGCACTGGTTTGCGAACAATATCAGCGAACAAGCCAGCGCTGAAGCTGAAAAACAAATGATGGGCCAACTATTAGCGCAGTTTGATAGCGTGTTTGGTCTTGGTGAGGAGAGTAACTAATGAATAGCGACGTACAAGTAACCGCGCAAATGAATGCGACAGGCAGTAGTTTGTTTAACTTTCAAAATTTTTCAGAAGTTATGGAAGCCGCTAAATTACTCGCCAGCTCAAATATTGTTCCTGAGATTTACCAAAGTTGGGTAGCTAAGACCACTGGCTACGGTAAAGGCAAAAACACAAATTATACCGAAAACCCTAATGCGGTCGCAAACTGCCTATTGGCTCTCAATATGTCCAGTCGTTTAGGTGCTGATCCTTTAATGATTATGCAGAACTTATATCTGATTGAAGGACGTCCAGCTTGGTCATCGCAATTTATTATTGCAGGTATTAATTCGTGTGGGCGCTTTACTACCTTGCAATTCGAGTTTACCGACTTAGGCAATAAAGATATCGCCTATACCGAAACAGCTTGGAATAACGGCAATAAAGAAACGCTTAATAAGTCTGTCAATATGAATGACTTTTCTTGTGTGGCTTGGGCTACCGATAAAGCGTCCGGCAAGGTGGTCAAGTCCTCTCCTATTACCCTTGAAATGGCAATACAAGAAGGCTGGTACTTCAAGAAAGGCAGTAAGTGGCAGACGATGCCGCAGCAAATGGCAATGTATCGTGCCGCTGCTTTCTTTGGCCGTGTTTATGCGCCTGAAGTCACGATGGGTATCTACACCAAGGATGAAGTCGAGGACTTTACCGAAGCACGCGACGTTACCCCGAAACAGCAGAACAATCAACCATCTGCGATATCGCAGGTCAGTCAGATGCACGCCAGCGAGCCAGCCATTGAGTACGTGGATGACGAGCAAGCCAGTATCTTAAAAAAGATGATTGCATGTATTACCAATCCAGACTCTATCGCTAATATCAAAAAGGCGATTCCAGACGTGACAATGATACCAGCAGCTCATTTTGATAAGTATCAAAACAAACTCAAAGCGACGATAGATGCTCAGATTATCCAAGCCGCGCGATCAAGCTACGAGCAAGAGCAGCCACAAGATGAAAGTAGTTTAGATGATTATGTAGATGCCATTCTTGATGATGGTGTTCAATCAATGGCAGACAGCCAACAATTAGAGGAACAGTAAGATGCGCGGAGTTAATAAAGTCCTAATCATTGGCAATCTTGGGAACGACCCTGAGCACCGACAATTCAGTAATGGTGGTAGCGTGACCAATATCTCAGTCGCTACGTCTGAGCAGTGGACCGATAAACAATCTGGTGAAAAACGTGAAGCTACCGAATGGCATCGCATATCACTGTTTAATCGCTTGGGTGAGATTGCAGCACAGTATTTGCGTAAAGGCTCAAAAGTTTACATCGAAGGCAGTCTACGCACCCGTAAGTATCAAGCTGACGACGGTACTGACCGCTACGTGACTGAGATACGCGCTGACCAGATGCAAATGCTAGATGGCGCTAGTGGCAGTAACAATCAGCAAGGCAATTACAACCAGCCAGCGCAAGGTTATCAGAATAATCAGTCGCAAAATCAGCAGCAAGGTTTTAATAACCAGATGACCAGCCAAGGTCAGCCGCCACAAACACAGCAAAGCAATAACGCACCAGCGAACAATCAGCAGCAAACAAGTATGCCACCTGGTCCGGTAGACGACGATATTCCATTCGCCCCTTATTTTGCTGGCTAGTTAATTTTTGGAATACCGATTTGCAGCCGTAAGCTGCCCTACTTCTACTTAAAGGTAAAAATCATGGACTCTAAGAAAGACTTAACCCCAGTTTTAACAGGCCAGCCACTTGCTGACGCCGTAATGCTATTACAGGACGCTTGCCACACAGCTAGTATTAACGGCGGCTGGTGGACTTGCCCTGAGACTGGCGAGTACCTAGGCGATGCTGACGGCAGTGGTATGAAACGCAACACCGGTCAGATGCTAATGCTGTGCGTAAGTGAGCTTAGCGAGGCAATGGAAGGTGATCGTAAAGGCTTGATGGACGACCATCTACCGCACCGAAGAATGATGGAAGTTGAATTAGCGGATGCAGTTATCCGCATTTGCGACTTGGCTGGCGGGAAAGGTTACGACCTAGGCGGCGCTATCGCTGAAAAACTGGCTTACAACGCCCAGCGTGCAGATCATAAGATGGAAAACCGTGTCAAAGACGGCGGTAAAAAGTATTAATTGAATAAACCATCAATCGTTTAGGCAACTGGTATCAGCTAGTTGGTGAGGCGATGGCTCACCAAGGCTATGACGCTGGGGTTAGTTTGAAAGGACAACTGCCAGCCTAAACACCTTATTTTCAACTACTACGGAAGAAATACTATGGATAAGAATATCGAAAAAGAATCTCAGAGCTTGATTGACAACTTCAATGAAGTCACTGGCGACGACAGAGCGCAAGCAATGGTAGTTATCTCAACGCTTACAGATGATAGCGACAGACTATCGATACTTTGTGCTGGTACGGCGTCAATGATGATGAGCATACAAGCATCTGCATTGGCTCAAAACTTTGATTACTTGGTTAAGGACGGCTCAATCGAAAAGCCTATGCTGCTAATGATGGAGCTTATCACCAACCTAACTCGCCAAATGGATAATTCTATACAGCAAGCGCGAGAGCAAGGTCAAGATATTAACTTGCATCATGTAGCTGGCAAGCACTAGGAGGCATTACCAATGGCAAAGATTAAAAACCGTGATAAGCGCAAGAAGGCGGCAGTCAAAAAGGCGAACCAGGTTAAAGCTGGCAAGCCGGAAATGTACGAAGGTTACATGAAAATTCCCCTCGATACCTCACTCACTGGCGATCAGGTTAGAAATCGAACTGAATACTTTGATGACTGGGTTAACCCGAAAGTGCGCAAAGAGATACTAGAATCGCCGCGTAAGTTTGTCGTCACTGGTCATGTATGTATGGCAGATGGTGAAATGTACTGTGCCACGATTGACTATCAGGGTTACGGCGATAGACGCACGATACCAGACGCGGCAAACATGGCGTTTGATGCAGCAAGGAATGGTAGCGGTGCAGTCATTATGAGTAAGTCGTATGTTGTGGTGCGAGCGCAAAAAGATATGTCTAAGTTTCCTAAAGAAATTGACGTTGAAGCGCTCAAAGCTGAGCAAGAAAAGAAAGTGCCAGTTATGGGTGTGGTGCAGCCGTTTGACCATGAATACCTATGGGATGAATTTACTAAGGAAGCAAAAGTATGAACACGCCAGCAATGATTATAGATTTTGAAGCAACGGATGTTAGCAAGGAAGCAGAAGCTACACAGCTTGGGTATCGCAATATACGCTTTCATGAAGATGGTTATATCGTCGCTGAAAAGATGTATAGCGATATTGGTGACGGCGTACCTAGTCACACTATCAACTGTTGCCCTGACCGCCGTATCAGCTACGGTGCGATGGCAGTCAGTCACATTACGCCAGACGACGTAAAAGATTATCGCAATCATAAGATAGTGGTACCGCAATATCTGCCAGTCGGTGAAGCTTACATCATCGCTCACAATGCAGACTTCGACATCCAAGTTGCGGCCAATGCTGGCGTTGATGTTAGCCAGTACAAACGTATTTGTACGCAAGCGCTGGCACGTCGATTACTACCAGACTTAGATAGTCACTCACTAGGCGCACTCACCTATGCTATCAATCCTGATTTAGCGCGCCAGTATTGCCGCAATGCTCACAATGCTGGTTGGGATGTGACGTTTACGCTATGGCTGCTAGAGCACCTATGCGAGCTGGGTAATATCGATAGCATGGAGCAGTTGTATCTTGCCAGCGAGGAAGCGCGGATTCCGCTTACTTTCACGTTTGGTAAGCACCAAGGTAAATCTATCAAAGATATAGCGGTCACTGATCGCAGTTACTTACAGTGGATTATAAAAAATCACGACAACGCTTATCTGGTTAAGGCGTGTCTTGATGCCATAACCGGCAATATTAATATTAACGTGTAGGAGATTGATATGGGTGATGCTAATTGTCCGGAATGTGGCGGTGGTTATGAAGTAAGTAGCGTGTTGGTTATGGACGGTGAAATACTGACCGCGACTTGCAACGACTGCCAAACTGAGTTTGATGTTGAAGCAAGTGTTTCTTTTAATATGGCTTGATGGAGAGCGATAATGATTAGATGGTTGAGTATGACAGAAACAGCAAGAGAGTTAGGGTTTAAAGACCCTCGCACCTTTCGCGATAACTATATGGACCAGTACCCGCCAGACAGAACCAATAAGCAGTTAAAATGGTGGAAGCAATCAACGGTCGATAGAATAAAAGAGATAGAATTTTCCGATGAAGATATTACAGACGAGGAAGGCGCTTAATGCGCCTTTTTTTATGCCTGTCCATAAATCCAAGGTGTAACAATATCTGACCACCATTCCATAAGACGAACGCGCTCGTCCCAGTAGTCAGCGCGATTGTAGGCAAAGCGGCCTTTATTCTCCGGTACGTGTGCCAGGTGACGCTCGATAACATCCTTATCGAACTCTTTTGAGGCGTTGGCGTGCGTCGATAATAATGACCTAAAGCCGTGTGTGGTCATCTTGCCAGCCCCAGCCGCACGCTTGATTGCTGCCAGTGGCGTTTCGGTTGGCATGTGTTCCCATGGCTTGTTCTTTTTCTTAAACACATACTCATCATTGGTACGATTAGCGTAAATCTCGCGCAATATCTCTAATGGTTTTTCAGTCAGCGGTATCATGTGCTCTTGGCGCATCTTCATTCTGTGTGCTGGTATCAACCACACACCATTATCTAAATCAAACTCTCCCGTATCCCATCTTGCCTTTGCAAGCTCACTTGGGCGGCAGGCAAGGTAGTTATATAAAGCGATTGCCTGTTTTGTCTCAAACTGCATATCCATATAATTAAGCTTGGTCCAAAATTTTGGCATTTCAGTAATAGGCAGACAAGGCATGTTAATCACTTTGCGCGACGGTATCATCTTACTAACCAATGAGCAAGGATTATTCTGAACATAGTCTTTGGCCAGCGCATAGTCAAACAATGAGTTAAGCAGACGCAAACATCGGTTTGCTGTCTCTATGGTGCCGTTGGCGATAAGTAAGCTGATCTCGTTCGATATCATGGCGCGATTAACATCGTTCGCTTTTACCTTTGCAATGCGGTGTGTCACTAATTCTAGTCGATACACGACCGTATCGTGATACTTTTGGCTTGTCCATGCTGGCGAGTACACAGATAGCCATTCTTGCACTAAACCCTCAACCAGTATGTCGTTATAACCCATGATGGCTTGGCGCTGCATTTCTTGCGCGAGCGTGCGAGCATCTTTAAGTGATAACACTGGATATGTGCCAAGCTTAGTTCGTGTGCGCTTGCCAGCCTTAACATAAGCCAGCACCCATGACTTTTTTCCAGACGGCATAACATCGATAGATAAACCATCGCCTAACGATTTTGAGTAGCGCTTATCCTCTGGTTTTAGGGCTTTTACTTGTGCGTCTTTGGTTATCATGGTTGCCAATTCCGTGTGTCAATACGTGTGTGTGTTGTGTGCATTAATACTATGCTTAACTATGTTTGTCAATGCTCAACTATGCTTTATTAACATGGGCTTAGGCACTAAAAACCCCTTGAAACGTAGTGTTTTAAGGGGTTTAGTAGGTTTTTACGTCTTGCTTTGTTTAACTATGTTTTACATTGTCTAACTATATATGGTGGAGATGGCGGGAGCGCACACGGTTTAACAAGCGCATGATTTAAAAGATATAATTTAAGTTGTTTTATTTTTGTGTGTCTATGGTGTGTTAGGTAATAGCGTGCTATGATTATCACCATTCCTTGTAGTTGATTGACGCAGTAATCCCTAGTCGCTAGGGCTGGGTTTCCAGATAGAGCGAACGTAGTCAGACCAGCGGTGCTACGACATGCAAAAACACTGGCAGATGATGTGCGTTTCCTTATACTTCTCACCGCGCATGAGTCATCCGATTGATACCCGTAAAGTTGTACTAAGGTATTGTGAGGCAAAAAGCCGCTAGAAAGGCTAATATCTAGCGGCTTTTTTACGTCTAACTTTTAGGGTAGTTTAGACATTGAGGTGTGGTTTTAGACCAACTTAGACCAACTTAGACAAAGTTTAGATATTGCTATTCTTATGGCTCCCGGCTGATCTATAAGGGTTTCAGCGTTTTTGCGTTCATTTGCGTTCATTTGCGTTCTTGCGTTCATGAACGCAAAATTTTGGCAATAAAAAAGCCCATCTAAATTAATAGATGGGCGAAAACATAACAGATATGGAGGCTATTTTGTTTTGTGTAGCTATTATAGCAGCTAAACATAGCTAAAGTTAGCTATGTTTAGCTATAAATACCGCAAACACTTCTCAAGCGCTTGGCAAAACTCGGTATAACCATTCAAGCCACCATTGACCGTTTGACGGATAATACGAGCGCCATAATTCATCTTATAGTCTTTGGTTTCAATGCCTTTACTGTTTAGTGTATTAAGCGTATAGCCGTTCGAGTAAGTATTAATCTTTTCAGCCTTTTCATTGCAGCCATTGATACGCCAAAATTCCATTGCAGCGATGGCCGCGTTTTCCATGTCTTCAATCAGTTTAGGATTGTCCCCAAACTTAATGCCGGTCATATTTTGCAAAATAAAATAATTATCGCGGAAAGTGTTCCCAGTCCAGCCGCCACCGCGATAATGCCAGCCGTCATTGGTGTTAGGGCGATTGCCATAGCGACCACCATACAAATAGTTGGCAACAGCGACCTGCCCTTTTGCCAGTAGCGCCTTGGCGTCTGCAATAGACTTAATCCTGCTAGGGAATACAGCTCGCAAGCGCTCAGGGCGATAATTAAAACTCTCGCGTTTAGCATTGAATGCGCTTGACTCATGAATACAGTTAGCGATAAATGAGCACATTTGCTTCTTGGTAATAATGCCGTACTGTGGCCCCAGTCTTAAAAGTATTTCGACCGCCGCTGGATTGACGTTTGGATCAACTTTTTTAAGTGTTTCAATCGTCAAATTATAAGGCCGCTTGCCAGCATCAATCTCAACCTCTTTAACTGACAGCTCTAAGCGCTCAATGAGTTCACCACGAAACGTATTATCAGTCATGGCCTGGTTGGTGATATCGACAATCAGTTGCGACAACTTGGTTGGCGCTAGATGCTCACGCAGTTTTGCAAAAATAGCAGTATCGGTAACGGCTTGGCTTGTCATAATGATTTACCTCTAATACGAATTTTTTTAATCTTGACTTCTGGCGCACTGGGCTCTAGCGTTTCCACTTGCTTTTTAAGCAGTGGCATACAGCACCATAAGCCAATTAATACCAGCGCTCGACTGACCACGGTTAAACTGGTTGGCACCAAGTCCTGAACAGTATCAGCCAAAAACAACATCACCCACACGACGCCAAGTAAGATGACGCCCATCTGAATGCGAGCATTGCAGCCAGTCTTGTACTTGCCAAACCACCATACCCAGCTCCAGCCGATGATGCCAATGAGAGCAAGCAAGGTATTAAAAAACGCTAAGTTAAAGATGATCATTTATCATTCCTCCCGATAAACGCCATCAAGATACCTTTGAAGTAACCAAAGACAGCTTTTATCATGTCAGGCGCAGAGCTGTGGGCCTCTGTATTGATAAGCGCCCATAATTTTTCGCCAGTAAAGAAGGCAATCACGTAATAAATAACCACTGAACCAATGGCGGCAAAAAACCCAGCCGGAACAATGAGGCTCCAGATAGTAATGTCAGGGTAAAAAGCTGGCACGATAAACAAGGTCACTAATATGCCAAACGACAAGCTATAAAACGGCTTGAGATAAGCGCGTTTAAACTTACCGTCAATCGGTGTTTCTTGGTTCATGCCAGCGATAGTGCCAAAGATAAGCGCTATCACAAAGAACACTACGCCAAGCCAGTTGGGAACCGTGAAGCCGACCAATAGGTATGGGTCAGCCATTTGAAATAGGTACACGTTATTCTTTGGCACCACCTCAACAACCGACGGCGTGGTGATATCTGAGGCAGATAATGCGGCGGCTTTGGTGGCAACATAACCGCCCATTGCGATAATGCCATTGCCGAAGGCTGATCTAATGGTCATTGATTTGTCCTTTGCTGCGTGTTATTTAGGCGAGGCACCAGTCGGTTGCGAGTGCGTCTGACTGGCTAATAGTCCATGGCACCACTTCGCCACTAGCAGACTTCAAAGCGATATAAGAGCTGTACGGAACCATGTCATTGGGATAGTCACCTACTAATACGCCCTTGGCATTGCGCTGTGCTGGATAACTTGCTGCTGGCACGATGTAAATAAACATGCCTTTGCCATTCCAGCCAGCACGCATGACACGCTCGCCCTTTTGCATCAAGTAAATAGCTGAGCCAAAATCAAACTCATCACCTTCTTCAATAGGACAGTCGCCACTACTTTCTAGCGTTAAAAGTCTGTCAATATCGCAAGGCTGGTGGCCATCCCATTCAGGCGCATGTTCAAGCTCTTTGACTTGGAAGCGATCCCAATTATTTATGTGGTAATGATAGGTGTAGTGACCTTCAGGCGTATTGACTCCAACAATAAAGTAGTCATCGAACATTGTACCGTCAGCGTGTAGCTTCGACTTAAAAGCCTTGTCTTTATTGCTATTGCAGATAATCGAGAACAAAACCATCCGATGATGGTATAACTCATTAAAAGTATGATAACCATCGGAGGTTTCGCCAGTGATTTTACCTTCTGTATTTGTTACTTCTTGGTTTGATTCTGGCATTTTCATAATCCCAATTCGGCAGCTAAGTCTTCAATACGCTCATCTAATGTATTGAAATAGGCGGTCATGTGTTTTTGCTGTTCGTGGAGTAAAGCCCATTGCTTATCACTAATAAACTTAGGCTGTGGTTTTGCTAATAATTCATCAAGCGGTTTTAATCGCTCAATCAGTTGCATGTTTTCAATAGCCATACGATCTAATGGATGGCTTGACGGTAAATATGATTTCTCAAACACGCCTTTTGGTGACCAAGAAACATAGCCATCGTAACCATCAGTGTTTGCTTGCCCACCATCAGTGTATTCGACCAAGTAACCTTCATCGCTACCATCTTCGTCTGCTGGCAAGTCCCAACCACGCAAATCGTTATATGTTTGGCGAGTCATTGGTGTGGCATTAACAACTTTTGTTCCTGTGTACTACTTCATATCCGCCATGGTTAATCCTTTTCTGATTAATAGATTTATATATCGTTTCAATAATCATCATTTAATCAAGATAGGTTGTGAGTAGCGAACCTTATAGGGGTGTGCCAAAAATCAGACACAAAAAAGCCCACCGCTTAGGGTGAGCTTTGATGTTTCGAGGAATCCTCGGTAGTTGGACTACTTAAAAACCGTCACGTACTTGTGCAAAGTCTGACGCCATTTGTGCGCGCATTGACTTTGGTGCCAGCTTGGTGACGCGCTCTGACTTATCCATCTTCATCTCACGGACACGGCGAGCGATATCAGTGGGCTTGATGATGATTTTTTGATCAGGATTTTTGTTATTCCAGTCTGCAACTGCAGCGCGTGCATCAGCAACTTTACTGCTATTGCCTTCGACCACGCCAGCCGCCCACAGTGCGCGGATATTTGAGGCGCGCAAACTGTAGTAAGAAGTATTCGTTTGACCAAGATAGTTAGCCTCTTGAATCTTAGATACTTTTAGCGGCTGGAATCCTGCAAATTTAAAAGCCGCATCAACGGGTGACACGTCAGTGACTTTATAGCCTTTGGTATCTTTATAAATACCCGATGTGCCCATACTTATACCTTTGACCGCGTTGCGAACGGCGGTAGGTGCGAGCTCTAATGTACCTTTCTTGATACTTGTGGCGTCTAAGTTTGCCACGCCTTTGGCAATATCTCTGGTGCCAGTTGCGACACGTCCAACAAAATCACCAGCCGGACCGACAACCTCAAGCACGTCACGGGTATTATTGGTGCGCTCTCTAAAAATACCGGTACCTGGTATTAAGTTACCAAGACCTAATCGACCTGATACATCGGTCGGTGAACCCGGTAAACTCGATGCGCCTGACTCCATAAAGTCCCCTATCATCTCACCAAACCACGCATCCAAAAAGTCTTGTCGTGCTTTCTTCGATGATAAGTTGTAGCCCATAATTTGACCAATACCATCAATCAAGTCTTCCGCATCTTCCATAAATGGTAAACCGCCTGAACCTGATAGTAGGAACATGACGCCAAGCATAATCATGGTTGCTTTGCGACCTTGGGCACGTTCAACAGACCCCTTCTCGCCCTGATTCCATAGTCTGTGCATCAGCTCAATGTAAGATACGGTATAAGTCTTAAACGTCATGAGCGTGCCACCGACAGCACCCCGCCCCCAATTCATACGTGACGCTTTGTTATAAACAAACTGCGTTTCTTTAATCGACTTGGTAGCAAACTCTGCCGGATTATCCATGCCTTGCTCGACTGCCATGCGATACGCTGCCACAAAAGTTACGCGGCGGTTGACCTGTTCTGCCAAACTAAATAACGAACCCCATGCCAGACTGACGCGAGACAGTGTGTTACCTGCCAGCGCTTTGGCGTTACCAATTTTTGTACCATCACCGGCGCTCAGTGGGTTTTTACCGCTGGCTTGCTTGAGTAGGTTGTGAACCTCTTGTGGTGACAGTGTGCCATCTGCTTCAGCGCGTGCGATTGCGTCGCGTAAGCCTGCCTCAAAGTGATCATTGTTCTTGTTCTTCAGTGACTTGGCCCAATCACTGCTTGAGCGTTTGAGCTGGCTTGCTGCTTTGACCGCGCCGCCGAACTGTGACAGATAAGGGAATGACACGGCAATAGGTTGGGTAATGTTGACTGCAGCAGAAGCAATCGAGCCACCCAAGTATTGCGCGAACATCCAGCCACGAATGACGTTGCCTTCTTCTTGTGGGTTTTTAATGTACTCCGCCAGTTTGACTGCAGCATCTTTTAACTGGCCCTCGCCTTTTGGTATGTCTTGAATACTACGGTCAAGGTTGCCCATGTTTAAAGCAGCTGAGGTATGACGCGCATTTGAGTACACAAAACTCGCCAGCACACGGCCAACGTCTTCAGAATAACCTTTGATACCTTTACGGTGCATCAAGCGCTTCATGGTGCTACGGTTGTTTTTGGTGCGGCGTAGGTACTCTTGGAACGCATCGTCAGCCGCTTTGTCACCAGTGGCATCAAGCCCCATCATCTCACCAAACAATTCAGCGGTTTCAGGTGTCACGCCAGCGAACAATTTAAACTCTTCTTTCGATAGTGCGCCTTGGGTAACAGTGAAGTCTTGATCATCGCCATACAGCGCATCCATCTCGCCCTTCATCTTGCGCGCTTCATAAGCAGATTCAAACATACCAAAGTATTCACGGTTGCCGTCTTTATCGACGACATCGACCGTGTATTGACCGAAGCGTGATAATGGCGCATAACCATCATCGATTAGCTTATTGGTGCGGAATTGTGATTCCTTGATATCTTTCAACGTATTCTTTAGCGACTTCTCTTTTTTCGGGCTGGCTTGTATCAAGCCATTAATATGCTGCTCGATAGTAAAGACCGCTTCGCGTAACGTGCCAGCTTCCATGACTGCCGTTTCAATAGCGGTCGCATCTTTACCCAAACGTCTGAGCATGTCTGAGCGCGTCATGCTATCAAGGCTATTGTCTGTGGTAGCGCGGAACTCTCGGTATAATTCAATCTGCTTATCGTCAAGATTGAACTTAGACCGTAGCTCGTTGTCAGTCCAGACAAGACCAGCGTTCACTTCTTCATCGATAATGCCATTGATAAAGCGGTTGGCTTGGATGTTGTTTAGCGTGGCAAGCTGTTGCAGCTGTGCTGGCGTGATACGGTTGGCGTCTTTTAGCATCTGCAAGCGGTCTTGCTTTGAGGTTGCCATTACCTTTTTACGCCAGTCCTTGATGAGCACTGCTTTGCCATCAAGGTCGCGGCCCCACAATAACGTACCTTCAAAAATGGGCTTACTTAGCGCTTCATTATCCTTGGCACCGATAGCAGACTTGGTGATATCGCGCAGTGAGTCAAGCTGCGGCAATAGTCTTGGCGCAAGCTCTGAGGCTTTGGCTGCGTAGAACGACACATCGTTGATAAACTTCTCAGTGTTCTCGAAGACAGGTTTAAAGTATGGGTTGCGCTGAGCTAGGTTATACATGGTGCCAATAGTCTTGTGCCACCACGATAGTTTGCCAGGAGGTGCGGAGCTCGCCCAGTCGTAAAGTCTTGTCGCTGTTTCTTTAGCGATATTGCGTGGGTCGAACTGATCATTCATACCAGCGGCGCGGCTGTAACGGATGTCGTTGTTATTGCTGTCAAACGTGCCAGCGTTGTCGGTGGCGGATTTGATTTGGTTGGGGTTAAAGGCGACGTACTCAATATACTTCTTGCTCACACCGTCAGGTGCGTGTATCACCCCATCAAACCCATCTGACATTATGTTTTCAGTAATGCCATTATCCTTCTGACCATAGCTAGTTGCTTCCGCTAAAGTCGGTTGCCCTGAGAAACCCACGCTAATATACTTATCTGGTATCGCGCCCATCATTTTTTGAATGCTGTCAATCTCACGCTCACTCATAGTTAGGTATATGTTTCCAAACAGAATCCCAGCTAGCCCATCATAATCTAAAGGCACGCCTGACTGATATTCATCCGAAAGCTTGCCACCGTTTTTCTTATATTGCTCGTAAGTGTTATCTCCATCAGGATATCTTTTAGATTTGTTTACATCGTCAATTAATATCTGTAAAGCTGGGTCGTAATTAAGAATATGCTGTTCTAAATAATCCCTATCTATACCATCTTTTATTTTTTGCACGCCAACACCATCGAGGTATGGCTTTAGATTTTCGTAAGTATCGTAAAATGGTTTCTTAATGTTTAAGTAACCGCGATAAGTGGTTGATGAATCGTTATAGGCTGTATCTCCTTGTGAGTCACGATATCCAGCATATCTATTCGCGGTATCTATATCTGGTGTGAAATAGAAACCCTTACCGAAATGCCCCAAGTTATTAGTGCGCTTACCAAGGTTATCTATGTCAAAGTTATAGAATCTTTTTGGGCTGCCATGATAAACCACCATCGGCTCGCCATTTTCATCTACGACTTTGCTTGCATTCTCTGCGTCATCCTCCCAATCCCCAAACCATTTCTTGAACGCTGGCGTGCGAACTTGTAACCATTGTTGTTCGGTTAGATTGGTATCGCTACCGTTAGGCGCCTTCATCCATTCATCTGTGCCTTCGTGTTTAGTACGAACATCATCAAGCTGTTTGGCTGGCACGTTCGGGTCGCTGAAGCGGATGTCAGGGTTAGTGTTATCGAAGGTGCCTATATTGTCTGTGGCAGACTTGATTTGGTTGTTATTGATGGCAATAATCGCATCGGTTTCTCGACCAAAAGAGCCTTCATCTGCTTCAAGAACCACACCGTCAATATCGTTTTCAGCTAAATGGTCATCGATTAGTTTTTTAGCAGCGAGCGAGTTGGCTTGTTGACTGGCTGTCCACTCGTTCAGGATATCCCTAGATTTTTTAAACAACTCTTTCGAGCTTTGCGAACGGTCGCCAGTCTCATACCTTCTTTTCAACTCAGCCTGAATACTGCTCTCAGCTTCATCGAGTGCCTTACTATAGGTGTCATCATCCTTTTTCATGCTTGCGACAATATCAGCATAGCCATCAATATTACTTTCATAATACTTTTTTGCTGCCTGCCTATCTTTTAGTTCAAGCGGATTTTTTATATTGGTAAATAAAGGCATTTGGTTTAAGTTCTCACCAATACCTATATCTCTATCGCTACCCTTTACGAATATACCTGTTGGCGTTTCATTGTCATGCTTGCCAGCCTTGGCTTTCGACTTGTCAAAAGTATTCCACGTATCATCTGTTTGATGATAGGTTATTCTTGGCTCACCATTATCGTCGACTATCTTAGACGCATTTTTCGGGTCGTTCTGCCAGTCACCAAACCATTCTTTAAAGGCTGGTGTTCTTGTTTGCACCCACTGGTTTTCAGTCAAATTGGTCGGCTTGCCATTAGGCGCAGTCATCCACTGATCGGTATTTTCATACTGGTCGCGCACGTCCTGCATCTGCTTATCAGGAATATTCGGGTCGCTAAATTGTGGCGCTGCATTAGCCATGTTATCTAGCGAGCCTTGCTTTTCAATCTCGTTTACCATGCGTTCAGCCAGTGACAAGATATCTTGCGAGTTAATGGTAATCGGTACGCCTAAAGTATTTTTAAGCCATGAGCGTATCGCCATGACCATACGATTGATCATGCCAGCCACCTTGCCTTGCTTGGCTTGCTGGCGTGAGGTAAGTGTGATTAGGTACGGCAGATACTCATCGAGTGCGTCTTGCTCATTACGTGCGACTTTATCCGCCATCGCTTTTGCTTGCATGGCTAATGGGTCGCCTGCTTTAACCAGGCTGTCAAAATCTCTCATCAGCGCGTCGTAGGCTTTCTTGTCCATCAAGCCTTGCATCCCACCATGACCACCAAGCTCATGTAAGAAGGTCGGGATAATCATATCGTCAGATAGGTTGTCTGCAATCAAGGTGGCCTTGCCGTTGTGGTATAGACCATCGACATCACTAGGGATAGTCAGCTTGCCGTCTTGCATAAAGTCGGACAGCACTTTGATATCAAGTTTGCCGTCGCTCATGAGCTTAGTAATGGTTTCTTTACCAAACTTATCGTTTAGTTTGCCAATGACTTGCTGGCGGGTGGTCTGCGTACTGCCAATCGCGCCAGCCTTCACTTTATCTATCGCTTCATTTAACTGTCCGGCACGACTAAAAAGTGTTTTGCCGTTACCGTCTTCCGAAGCTTTACTGTCAAGAGTGGCAAATAAGTTATCAAACGCTTCTGCCACTGGCGCCATCTCACTCTGTAGTAAGTATGGGTATCTGTCCATATTACGAGGGAAGGCATCTTCAGGTGTGATGTTGGCTAAGAAGTCGCTGCGCGCGCCCTGCTTCTCTAACTTGTTAATCACATAGCTTTCAAACGCTCGCGCTGCACGCTCGATAATGCGTGACCAATAACCATCAGGCGCACCTTTATCAATGGTGACAGCTCGAGCTTTCATTGGTGATTCGTCTAGCGTCTCTACCAGGTTTGCAAAAGCCACTTCAACTTGTGGGCGCACACCTTCTTTATGATTAGGGTCGGGCATAAAGTTTTCGGGTAAGTAGGCGCGGTTCTTATTCATCTCGTACAACTGCTTGCGCCGCATCTCTGTTATTGGGCGCATACGACTAGGATTGCCGTTCTGATCTTTCATAATCAGCATTGGCTCGGGCTTATAGGTGATATAAGCATTCTCTTTACTGGTCAAGCGATTAGGATCATCACGGAACGAGGTGAAGTGATTGTCTAACGCATGGAACCATTCATGAGCAAGCGAGCCTGCGCCTTGCGTTTTGGTTAGGTTGATGATGACTTGCGACGGCTCATAGTGCGCCATGGCGCGGCCTTTACCGCGAGCACCAAACGACATAGCAAGTTTGCCGCCTAAGCCAATCGCTTCAGGTGGAATATTAAGCACGCCTGCCAAGTCCATAAAGGCATCATAAGCATCGTTCAGAATATTCTGACGGTCTTTGCTGTTGGCGCCTTGCTTTACCCAGTTACCAAACTGACCGCCACGTAAGCCAAACGTGTTCATAAACTGTTCGGTCGTTACGTCTTGACCGCCGCGATGGTCGGGGCCGATGCGCTCACGGTTGACATTCGAGCGCATGTCAGATTTTTTGACGTTTACGCGCTCTTTGTGTTGATCCCACAGCTCAGATAGCTCGCTGTTGTTTTCTTTTAGAAACGCTCTAGCAGCATCCCTGTCGTTAAATTCAATAAGCGGCGTCTTATCTTTGTCGCTGGCTTGGGTGATAAACCACGACTTAGCATCGCCGCGACCGCGACTATACAAGTCAAATTTCAATGCTTGCGTCTTGACCTCGCCACCCAGTAGATTATTAACCTTGTCGATAATCTCTGATATATCTCTTTGCTCAGTGTTAAAAGTATGCGTTCTCTTGTCGATGGTCACAGCAAAGCCAACGAAGGGAATGTAATCGCCAGCCTCGTTTCTTTTTTGATAGCCTATCTGCGGATCAACTTTATCAATGCGCGACCACTGTTCCCTGTCTAGTTTCGCCAGTAGTTTTGCATGATAAGCATACTCACTCATTCTCTCGCTTGCTATCAGTCCATCCATAATTTTATCAAATGGAATAGTGTCGCTAACCATACTCTGCATAACACCACGAAAAGTTTTTACAGTCGCTACCCATCTGTCAAGCTTATAACCTTTTCTTGGTTTACTTGGTATGGCGCTACGAAAAACGGTAGCAAGTGCTGCCATCTGCGTATCTTCGATGGCATCAACGTCTTTCTTGGGCCATATCTTGCTGAGTGGCTGGTTAATAATATCGTCGTCTGTCATTTCTTTTTGATAGAACGATTGCATGTCTTTACGCGCACCAGTTATCTTCTCTCCAAAATCCTCAATCTCTGCGACTGGTGCGGTAGGCGTGGCTGGCTTGTCTGCTTTTTTAGGTGCTGTTTTAGTTTCAGCTTGCTTTAGGATTGGCAGTAAGGAGCCAGTAGGTTTCTTGGTTCCTTTTTTGCGCACCATATCCCCATTGCCATCAAGCCAGATAGAACCCTCGCTAAACGGGTCGCTAGCATCTTCTTTTGCAGCGATATAATGAAGCTCGCGAATATCTTGGTTGGCAAGCTCTTTCGCTTTTTTGCTGGCGGTTATAGAGTTTGCACCGCGAATATGAACAACTCGGTCATGCTTGCGTACAGTAATCCCGTCTTCGTTAATGCGGAACTCATTGCCATTCACTTGCGTTTGCCAGTCACCAGTGGCGCTAGGATTATCGGATGGTTCAGTTTTAGCAGTCGGTTTTTTGGTTTCCGGCGCGGCTTCTGGTTTTGATTTAACCAGGCTTTCAGCCTTATCTTTTGCCTCAGACAAAGACTCACCGCGCTCTACATTGTTGCCAGCATATCGCTCTGTTTGGTTTTCATAAAGAAAGAAAAATTTGTTTCTGACGCCGCCTACAACCATGCTTTCATCGGTTATAATCATACCGTTATCAGCACGCCATATCTTCCTGCCGTTGGCATCTTTAGTCCAATTCAACTGCGGCTTAATGGCTTTCGCTTCCGATTTTTCCGCTTGAGACTGAGGTTCAGCTTGCTGCTCTTCTTGGAATTTTTTAGATAACTTCAAGAATGACTCGGGGTTGTATTTCGCTTCATCACGTATAAAGTCACGCGCATTCACCCCTTGCGCCTCAAGCTTATCTTTATAAGCGTTGACCATTGCTGTGCCGTACTGCTTGTATTCTGCTTGCGCCTGCTCTTTGATTGGCAACAAGCGCTCTGTCTCTGCTTCTGCCTTTTCAGTGTTCTTGGTTTTAACTTCATCAAGTTTTTTAGCGTCAATTTTTGCTTTATCTGCTTTATACCTATCAAGCTCACTATCAATGTTCTTTGTGCGATTAGGGATAGATAGCTCGCCATGATCAAGTTTATTACTATCGTTAAAGCCGTACTTCTCTGCAAGCTTAGATTCATGGGTTGCTTGGCTTTCCTGCGCTGCTTGTTGCTCAGCATAACTCTTTGTGTTGTTAATACCTGCATCCACGGTTTGGTATTGCAAACCCTTATGCAATCCACGTTTACCGTTGACCGTTGCTTCTACTGTGACGCCTTTATCGTCCATGCTTTTTACTACGGCATCATCAAAAACTCTGCCGCTAGACATAATTAAGCGACCAAGGTTTTGACCTTCTGATAAGTTTAACGCTGCCCTGTAGTCCGTCTCAGTATTTTTGGTGGTAGGCTTCTGTATTTCACGAACCATCGCTTTATCTGACAGCTCTCTTGGTGCTTTCTTAGGCGCTGGAATATTAACCGTAGGGTTTTCATCGGTTAGCTGCGTGGCTGTTTGAGCATTAGTAGGCGCTGGATCATTACTCAGAACATTAGGCGCGTCGGCTTCAAAGTCAGCAAGTAAGTCGGGTGCATTAACGCGATTGGTTGCATCAATACGTGCCTGCAAACG
>Ga0208015_1000096_pt1 | contig 60243 bp, 57 predicted proteins | sample 26BtaG_FD_184101 | JGI IMG/M metagenome (GOLD analysis project Ga0208015, IMG submission 184101) | Marine viral communities from Cariaco Basin, Caribbean Sea - 26B_WHOI_OMZ_CsCl (SPAdes) (version 2) | ecosystem: Environmental > Aquatic > Marine > Oceanic | place: Caribbean Sea: Cariaco Basin... | reverse complement strand
GTCTGTGGAGTCGTGGTCAGTCTAAATCTCAAATGAGAAATAGCGCGTGACAATGAAGCAGAAAGAAAACGTCAAACCTATCTAATAGTCAATATTGGCTAGGTTTGAGTAAGATTTTTGGAACGGTTTAGCAAGATAGGTAATTAAGAGAGGATAAAAATGCAGATAGTTGATAATTTGAGAAGAGCATATCAGCTGTTTGTCAGCTAGTTAACTAGTCAGTTAACTATTGACTAGCCTGCCAAGTCATTCATATTAACGATTGGTAGCATCACTGCCATCACGATAATCATCACCACCACGCCCATCAAGACCAGCATCAAAGGCTCAAGTAGCGACAGTAAAGTGCTGATAAAATTGGTGGCCTCCGCTTCTTGCATCGTGGCGGCACGACTGAGCATGTTTTCAAGCTCGCCTGAATTCTCACCGCTTTTGATCATTTGTACCATCATGGGCGGAAAGTAAGTGGATTTTTCGAGTTGGCTGGATAAACTTGAGCCTTCTGTGACCCTATCAGCAGCAGTCACAATCGTTTGCTTGATGTGCAAATTGGTCGTCACTGCCGCACCAATATGTAGCGCCTCAATCAACGGCACCCCTGAACGCACCAAAATCGCAAGCGTACTAGCAAAACGCGCCGCATTCAATCCCTTAGACAATCTGGCTAATATCGGTAGCCTGAGCACCATACTATCTATTGCCAATTTCCCAGCCTGCGTTTGGGCAAAACGATAAAACAAAAACGCAGTACCTGCCAATACCAGTATCATTAACCACCACCACTGCGTAATGACATTTGATAACGTCAGAACGACTTGAGTAATCAATGGCAAGGCCTGTTCGGACTGCTCAAAGACTTTGACAATTTTGGGCACCACAAAACTCATCAGCCCCATGATCACGCCAATTGCCATGACCATCAGTACAATCGGATAAACCATCGCCCCTTGGATTTTCTTTTGGAGGGCAAAGCGGTTTTCAGTGTAGTCAGCTAGCTGATTAAGGATTAAATCCAAGTGACCAGATTTTTCGCCTGCGGCAATCGTGGCAATATATAACGGTGGGAAGCTCGCGGCTTGTTGTAATGCTCGTGCTAAGCTTAAGCCTTCGAGGACATGTGAGCGTACCGCCAGCATCAGAGATTTGATATGCGTCTTTGGCGATTGTTTAGCGACAGCGGCCAAAGTTTCTTCAAGTGGAATACCAGCCGCTAGTAACACAGCTAACTGGCGTGTGAGTAATGCAAGCTCATAAGCAGATGGTTTTTTATAGCGGCTTTTGTTTTGGCTTTGTCTGTCATTGACCGCACTGACTTCGACTGGTGTCCACTGCTTATCACGCAGCTGCTGCCGAACTTGCCGAGCAGAATCCCCTTCTAGTAAGCCTTTTTGGACACTACCTTGGTCGTCAAGCGCTTTAAAATGATAAGCGGGCATAGCGGCAGATATCCTAAAAAAGTCACAGGTAGGGGTTTGGATGTATGGCTTAACAAAAAGGGTAATGTCTACGCCAATCTCAACTTATCGTAGGCTTTTGATTTTTATAGAATTTAAAATTTTAATTGTTTTAACTGAAATGTTAAAAACTAAGTAAACCAATACCTTAGAAAAATAAGTTGAGAGTGGGGTTAATGTCTATAAAAACTATCTATAGTGAATTCAGTATAAAAACGATACAGTGGGACTGGGATAAATTTTTCGCAGCCTCTGTCTGCGTAGGCACAGCACGCAAGGAAAATTTAGACCAGTTCCACCTTGATATACAATGTATCTGTTTTATTTAGGATTGACTATATCAAAGCGGCGTTGAGTCATTACTGTCAGGCATCAAGCCTTGTAATAATAAAACATCCAGATGCTGCTGCTGTAACTTTTTATCAAAATCATTGACCTCAGCGATCAGCATTCTCTCAATGCGTTTATCACTTGCAAACACACTCAAGCGCGCACAAATCACTGCCAATTGATAGACACGTTTTTTACAATACCCATCCAGACCTTGTAACAGCCTGACCATGTGCGGCGTCTCAAGACTAGCATAGTCATAATCAGCAACGACTTGCTGACCGAGCGCTGCCACACCATAACTGATAGATAAGTGCGCGCAAAAATAACAGCTGAATAAATACCCAACCACGTGACCGATATAATAACCGCGATCATAGGTAAAGCTGCTCACGCCAAAGTGACCAAGCACGTAGCTGTTGAGACTGCCTTGATCGCGGATTGGCTTGCCATGTTTTAGCTTACCGACAGTGGCAAAACACAGCGGGTTGCGCCCATCCTGCGTGGTAAGCTGCCAACCTGCTGGCTGCTGAGCGGGCATATGATGCACGATATCTGCAATAATATCATCGACCACGTGCAGCTGCTGCCAGAGTCGTTCAAGCATTTCCGTATCCATCAAACCACGCTTATCAAGCTGTTGAGCAAGCAAATACTGCTGATATTCTGCAAATTGTGATTTGAGGGTTTGTACTAAATATGTGGGGCGCGTATTGGCGGATGCCATATATAGCAGTCGAGTGCGTTCGTGCTGGGTATGATAAAGAGCCACACGCTGCGCAGCCACGTTTGACTCATTGGCAGTAGGCTGTATGGTTGATGTATCGGTGTCAGGCTGTTCGCTAGCGCCTATTTCATCAATGCTCTCCTTGGTATCTGACAAAGTAAATAGCGTTAATAATGCCGCTTTATCAGGCATCTCAGCCGTATTAGCTAACATCGTTTTGCTAGCATGCACGTTATCTTGCGCATTAGCTTTATCAGATTTCTGTTCTTTTTTAGCAGTTGCAGTAGTACCTTGGTGGCTATTGGCTTCTGTACTTGGCTTTGCGGTCGGTTCAGTCATAACATACCATCAGCAGCAAAAATAAACATCGTCTCGATCCTTTTATGCAACGGATATACAGTCACATATTATGCGTCAAATATGAACGCTCACACCTCGACGACTCATTATTCCATAGTACCTGAACACAAGCGTATTGTCAGCCTTGCCTAGCCAAAATAGCGCCAGTTGACTGCCAAGTATTTTACCTAGGCAAATGCTAGATATATATCAATCAAAAAAAGCGTTAAGGATACCTTGGTCGCCTTAACGCTTTTAATAAATGAACACTGAGGACGTTAAAATAATAACTTATGCAAGCTTTTGTTGTTGATACTGTTGACGGTACGCTTTTGGTGAGACACCATAAACGCGTTTGAACGCCTGACTAAAAGTTGAATCTGACGCATAGCCCACCATATCACTGATACGGCTGATACTATTTTGCTGTAAGCGCAAATAACGTGCTGCCAAACGCAAGCGATAATCAATCAAATAAGTGAGCGGCGGCATCCCTACCGTATCTTTAAAGCGCTGGGCAAAGCTCGAGCGCGACATACCTGCCACCTCTGCAAGCTTATGAATGGTCCAGCTTTGACTTGGCGCCTCATGCATCGCTGCAAGCGCCTTGGTCAAAAACGGATCTTTCATGGCCTTTAGCCAATTCTCAGTCGCCTCAGGTAAGCTTTCAATATAAACGCGCAAACATTCAATCATCATGATGCTTGCCCAGTGATTGATCACAGCCGTTTTGCCCATGCGTTCGCGCTCAGACTCCAAGGTCAAAAGCTTGATTTCCACATCAATCACCTCAAACCGACCATCAGCCGCATCATTGAGCTCAGGCAATATCGGTGGTAACACAGATAGTAGAGGGCTAATCATCTCTTTATCGTATTTACATTCAATCAAAATCAATGAGGAATTAGGATCGCCATTGCCATCAATCTCAAGCGTGCGATCTTGACAATTGGTCAGTAATTCATCGAGGGGTTCAGCCACGTCACCATGATGATTGAGTGCATAGCTTACGTGCTTATGCGCATTGGGGATCATAATCATATCACCAGCACGAGCTTCGCGTAGGCCATTGCCAACGTCTATACAAAAACCACCCGACATCACCAAGTAAAATAAAATGGTGTCTTTTCTACTCATAGAATAAGACCAATTGCCAGCACCATTCAAACGATAATACTTGGTCTCAAATAAGTGCACATTCTGTAGCAATACGCTCAATGCGTCCATCAATCAGTTCCTCAATAATACAGGGTCAATAACAACAAATCTTAAAAAGGCGAGTGTGTATCCAAAATGCTTTAAATTTTTTCGAACTAGCCAATACGATGTTTTCATCAGCAGGATGCATCAAGACATAAGCATAATGCCCGATTTAAAACATGATGTCTATTTACTCATAAGCAGTACTAATAAATAGTAGAGCAGACACAGTTGGTTTAGGTTTTTGAAGAAAAACCTATCGCAAAGTTGATATGAATAAGAAGTCAGTAAATCGTTAAACAATTAAAAGTTCAGAAAGCTTTAACCGTTTAATATTATAGGACAATACAGGGAAATAGAAATCAAGCAGACACAAAAAAACGCCAACAGTGGCGAGTGATATTTATTAGATAAGATTTAGTATAAAGATAGGATTTATATGCAGATAATGCAAAATAAAATGGGGCGACTGATGGGACTCGAACCCACGACAACCGAGATCACAACCCGGGGCTCTACCAACTGAGCTACAACCGCCATAACTATTGCCAAAAGAATAGGCAAGATTTGCAGGCTAAATGGCGCGCCTGGCAGGATTCGAACCTGCGGCCACCTCCTTAGAAGGGAGATGCTCTATCCAGCTGAGCTACAGGCGCTCTTAGAGGACTTTTATACACTATAATCTAGTCTATAATATAATTTTTACTATATCAGAAACTAAATCATTATACATAAAAAAAAGCCTGTAAGGCTCTTAAAATAGATGGTCGGAGTGATAGGATTCGAACCTACGACCCTCTGGTCCCAAACCAGATGCGCTACCAAACTGCGCCACACTCCGAAATTCTCTATTATCACGATAGTTTGTTAATTAACTCGTTGTTGGCAATGCCGCTAACTTGTTAATGTTCCTCGCTATCGAGGTGCACATATTAAGGGGTAAAGGCGATTGTGTCAACACCTATTTTCGATTAATTTTAAATAATCTCTAAATTCTTTCAAAAAAAGGCATTCTTATAAAAATAGCACCCTAAAAAACCTTTGTTAATTATGATTGATGGAATCACTATACTTCATTCAAATTCGCAGGCAAATAACCGTTGACCATACCTGTCAGCACATCGAACGGTATCAGCCATAAATCCGCATGGTTTGAGTGGTTACTTTTAGTATCATCGCTCATGTTACTTTTATTCTCACCACTGTCACGATAAATCTGCTGCTTAAGCGCCACTGGTCGCCTCTTTTCTCCTAATACAGGGTATACCATCCAACCTTGCCCTGCTTGATAGGCCTGTGCATAACTGGTCAACTGATAGGCATCGCTAGCAGTAATAGCACCAGCATGAGGCAGATATTTCCACTTGATATCGATGACGTGGCTATAGCAACCGTTTATTGTCTCTTTACTAACCTCGGTATCACTCTGATTTTGCTCATTATCACTATCAGACGTTTTATATATCAGCAAATCTGGTCGTATCGATACGCATGCTTGACCCTCGCTATCATTGAGCCAAACACTTTGGGTTTGATAAAAAGGACGATAATTGCTACTTAATTGCTGAAACATCGACGCGATACGCTGACTCGCCCACTGTTCAAACGCCTGATTCATATCGATCAATAGACACAATCTTGGCTGAGGTAGGTTTGGTCGAGTGGGATCAATACCATAACCTGTCGATGCCTTTGACTGCTGTAACAGCCAATAAGCTAGGTCTACCAACTGCTGTGCGGCTTGCAACTGCTGTTTTTGTAATGGCAGGACGCTTAACTGCTGCTTTGCTTGAGCATATATTGACTCTAGCCGCTGTAGTTCACGCTGGTTTAGCCCAAATAACGGCTGCCATGGTTGTAAGAGCGGTGTACATATAGATCTAGGCAGTAATGGCATCAGCCATACCAATGCGCTCTTGATCAAGCGATTGGCCAGCATATCTTGACTCAGTACACTATTCTCACAGACAAACTTATGCGGCTGCATGCTGTTATGTCGTAACTGCTCTTTGATGAGCAGGCGCCCTTGTAGCGATGATTGGTTATCGATCTGCGCCTGATAGTGCTGGGTTGGCTGATAACGAACCAAGCGCTGCAAAAACTGCTCTAATAGCCAGTCTGACAATGGCGGAGCCTCTACAGATAATGGCATTGACTGATCACTAAATTGACCTAGGTTTTTCATGCTAGGCAGCTTACGACTTTGACGCGTATCAAGACGAGTCAAGTCGGATAACATGCCTTGTACCCAGTGACGAGTTTGAGCAATATTATTATATTGAGTGGATTGGTCCAGCTTTGGCAATAGCTCAAGTGTTATACCACTAGGCAAGAGGATAATTCCTATATGATGCCCAACCTTGAGCTGCCACTGTCCTTGTTTACGCTTGATAGTAAACACGGCAAACTCTTGCGCCATTAGCCAATGAAAGTCAGAGACATGCGGAAAATCGTGCGCTGTGAGGCGTTGGTGTTCAAATACCGTGACAACCTTCGTTATGGGAGCCTTACTGTTAGGTATACGAGTATAAAAACTATTTGCATTAATATTATCTGCATTAATATAGTTTTCTTGCGCATAGTATTGATTATGAGTTCTCACTAAACAGCCACCTTACTCGTACAAACGCTGATAGATAGCGGGCTTGCCAAACTCACCAGTCCTAGCAATAAGATCAGGATTCATCATATAGCCACCTACGTTCATCGATTGACCAAGAAAGGCCCCCTGCCCTGCAAACATTTGATGTTGCGTCGTTGCATGGTTCTTACTCATCGGATCATACAAATCATTATTTATCACTGTTTGGCTGTCGTGGATAAACTGGGCACTTAGCGGTTGCTGCTCATCTCTAAAAATATACTGCAATATAGCCACTTGACCGCCCGCAGCTTGCGCCAATTGCGGGATGATCTGTTCGATCAACACCATTTGTAATTGCTCTAAATCATCGACTGAAAATAAAAAAGCATGCCCCAACTGCGCCTCGGCTCCCAACGTCTGTGTGATGCGCATGTTTAAGCCTGTTAGCAATTTGCTTAAATCTACCGTGTCTGCTTCTGCACGATTAGTGGCGCTAGCGATATCACCAATTATTGGTAATAATTCAGGCTGCGGTGGACAATCAATAAAGCGGAAACGTCGACGTAATGCCATATCAAGCGGCGCGAGCGAATGATCTTGTGTGTTCATGGTGGCATAGATATCAACATTGGCAGGCACACTAAACGCACGCCCAGAATACGCCAAATGAACCGTCATCGCATTTGGTTTGCCAGCACGCTTGTCTGGCTCGATCAAACTGAGCAGCTCGCCAAAGACTCGTGACACATTGGCACGATTGATTTCATCAATCAACATCGCGTAACGATGCTGAGGGTCACGCGCGGCACGCTGGCATAGCTTTAAAAAGGCCCCATCTTGAACGGCGTAGCTCATTTGGGTATTACTCGAGTGACTGTTGTTTGCGTGGATAGAGCCGTTCATAACAGGACGAATACCTTCGACAAACTCTTCATAACCATAAGCCTGATGGAAGCTCACCATACTAAAACGCTGCTGACCAGAACTTTGGTTTTGATTGGACTGGTTATCACGCTGTGCCTGCTGAAACTCCGCCAATTGCTGTGACAACTCTGTTAGCAACACCATACTCTCAGGCAGTAAATACCATGCGCCGCTGTTGTCTTTATCAAAATACGCTTGGCTGGCTCGATTATCAAAACTGACGGTTTTAGAATCTATAGGACTATGTCTGCGAAGCTCTAACCAAGCAGTGCTCTCTAGGTTTTTCTCACGTGAGTTTTGTGCCGCTTTAGTGATAAAAAAAGGATGGTCAACAAGCTCTCGCACCTTTACCAAATCCTGTTGTTCAGCCCGTAAGTCTAAAAATATTAAACACAGTACTTCACGCCAGCTTAGGCTTTGCAACAACTGCCCAAGTAGCGCTTCATTATTTGTCTCAGGTAGATAATCGGTATATTGCTTCGCGATTTGGAGCAATCGATAGGTTTTGCCAGTACCCGCTACGCCAGTATAAATAATATTGGTCGGCTCGTGAGTAGACATATCAGACATAGCATCATCCAGCATTGAAAATTTATAAAATAAGACGTACCAACATCACGCTATTATAGCGCGGTGGTCTCGCAAGAGACTGTCTACTAAGCAGATCCGTGCACCACCATTGAGCTATTTTAATTATTTAAGACTATATCCTAGCAACACAATATAGATGACTGCTGTTTTATAAGCGCAGGAGTTCATGCTAATAATAGTAGGAAAGCAGCGGTTAATGTACCATAGTGTTTGTAATGGCTTTGCTAACAGTGACTGTTTGCCACTATCAAAAAACAACATTCGATTTATCTACGTTAAGGAATTTTGTATGTCAGGATTATTAAAAAAACTGCCCGTCAAGCTGACCAATAAAAAACCAGCCAAAGTCTCCGACAGCACAAGATCATCCATCGAAAAACCCAGCAGCACGCTAAGACCAATCAGTAATCAATTTACCAAACTGTTATCTGTGACCAAATATCTACCTGCCAGTGCGCGCTCAAGCATTCTATCAAAGGCCTTTGGCAAAGTTGTACCCTACGTAGGGACAACAGGCGTGTACTATGAAATGGTTGAGCCCAATCAAGTCATTGTCAGTCTAAACAATGTCAAAGGGGTACAGAATCATATTGGTTCAATCCATGCAGTAGCCATTACTCTACTGGCTGAAACGGCAACTGGCTTCATTTTGGGGTTAAACTTACCCTCTGATCGCGTACTGCTGATTAAATCCTATTCCGTTAATTTTTATCGCCCGATCAAAAAAGGTCAAATTGCAGCCGTAGCCAGTCTATCTGATGAGCAGCGCTTGCAGATTTTAAATACGCCAAAAGGTGAAATGGTTATACCTTGCGTCATTGATGACCGTGAATCTGATAGTGACCGCGATCCGATTGTAGTGGAGATGACTTGGGCTTGGATTCCAAAATCTGAACTAGAGGCGCGCCGCCAAGGCAAAGCAAGCGAAAATGTCTCAGAAGATAATACGGCTACTACAGCAGATAACGAGCAAGACGACGCACTCTCTACAGACGATGAGACTATTAATAGCAAATAATCGATCAAACCGACATAACGTGTGCTATCCGCATGTTGTGGCGCATCTAGCATGTTTATGATCAATCAACTCAGTAAGGAGACAAGGATGTCCAAACTTAGCGCCTATTTATCTATCGTACCACTGGTTGCTATGTGCTCATTAGGCTTGGCTGTTGGTGCTAACGCCAAGCCGACGACCTCTAGTGCTCAATCTAGCCCAACTTTTTTGGGTGATGGCGGTCCCTATCCTTTTTCAGAAGCCGTACGTGTTGGCAATACATTATATATGTCGGGACAAATTGGTGTTAAAGACGGCAAATTGGTCAAAGGCGGTATCGATGCTGAAACCAAACAAACACTAGATAATATCCATAGCACGTTACTAAAATACGGCTACCGAAAGTCTGATATCGTCAAATGTATGGCCATGCTGACTGATATGGATGACTTTGATGATTTTAACAAAGTCTATAAGGCAGAACTGTCTAGACCTTATCCTGCACGCTCAGCGTTTGGCGTATCGGAGTTGGCTGCAGGAGCGAGCGTTGAGATTGAGTGCATCGCTGCCAAGTAATGGCAGTTGAAAACGTTACCCTGTTAATTTCAGAAAAAAGATCAGATAACTGACTATTTCGCTCAGTTATCTTTTTCTACTTTTCAGACATTGCGCACCAGACACTGCTCTCCAAATACTGTTTCTCATCGTTTATAGCTAAGCATTTATACCAGTATCGTATCATCCGTTAAGGCACTTTCTTTCGTCACTCGCAGTACCTCTTCTAGTGTCGTTCGCCCTTCCACCACTTTACGTAGACCATCCGCGCGAATCGATGGTGTCTGCTGGCGAGCATACGCTTCTAACTCATACTCAGCGGTATTACTATGAATCATGCGGCGCAGCGTATCATCAACTGGTACGACTTCATATATCGCCGTACGTCCTTTGAATCCTGACTGATTGCATTTATCGCAGCCAACTGGCTTGGGTAGACGAATCGCATTACCTTCTAAAGCTGGCTCAATACCAATTTCGGTAAAAAGTTTGGTTTGTTCGGTATCCGCTGCCTGCCAGCCATGACAATGTGAGCATAAAGTACGCACTAAGCGCTGTGCCACCACGCCGATCAGTGACGACGATAATAAAAATGGCTCAACACCCATATCTTGCAATCGAGTGACCGCGCCAATCGCGGTGTTGGTATGCAGCGTTGATAAGACCAAATGCCCTGTCAAAGATGCCTGTACAGCGATCTCTGCTGTCTCTAAATCACGAATCTCACCCACCATCACCACATCTGGATCTTGACGCAACATCGCGCGCAGACTTTTGGCAAAGGTCATATCTACCTTATTATTGACCTGTGTCTGTCCGATACCGTCAAGCTGAAACTCAATGGGATCTTCGGCGGTCAAAATATTACGCGTTTGGTCATTCAAATCAGTCAGTGCCGAATATAGCGTGGTGGTCTTACCCGAACCCGTCGGCCCTGTGACCAAAATAATCCCATGCGGACGATGGATCAAACGCTTCAGCTCAGTATAGTCATTATCAGATAGCCCCAAATACGTCATGTTAAGACGTCCCGCTTGCTTGTCTAGTAGACGCATCACCACGCGCTCACCAAAGCTCGACGGCAATGTCGATACGCGCACATCGACCTCGCGTCCTGCCAGTCGTAAGCTAATACGCCCATCTTGCGGTACACGCTTTTCAGCGATATCCAGCTTGGCCATGACTTTGATACGCGAAACTAATAACGGAGCCAGTTGACGTTTTGGCGTGATAATTTCTTTAAGCTCACCATCGACTCGAAAGCGAACCACCAAGCGTTTTTCAAAAGTTTCGATATGAATATCTGAGGCGTTTAGGCGAATGGCTTCTGACAACAGCGCATTAATCAGACGAATAATCGGCGCATCGTCTTGCTGATCCATCAAGTCTTCAGTCTCAGGGACGCTATCCGCTAAGCTATCAAGATCCGGATGATCTTCAAGCCCAGCAGCGATATGCTGCGACTCTCCGGTATTACCAGCGTAAGCCGCGTTCATACGTTTTTCAAAATCATCCGAGCTGACACTTTCGTAAGTTGGTACGCCGCGACTACCTTGCTGCTGTAGAAACCGCGCCGCTTCATTGATTGCGGATAATGGTGTGGCTTTCGTCAATACCAAAGTTGGCGGCAACTCAGGGTCGATGGCAAGTATGGCCAAAATCTGATGGCGTTTCGCAAAGCTGTACGGCAACTGCATCATAAAGACAACCTAATAAATAGAGATAGTGTCAAATAGACAATCACGCCAAAGCACTGTAAATACACTGAGCTTGACTGACCAAGCCCAAAAAGATTGCAAGTAAGATTGCATGAGTTTGTTATAATAACATTTTGTTTTAGACGCGTATTATTTTATGTGAATGGCGTTTTTTACGTATCGCCACTCGCCTATTTTTACGGTATATATAGCCAACTTATCATGCGATTTTTTATTTTGCTAACAGTGCGCTATTATTGTCTACTTCACTTTTTTAATATTACTTAGAAATCTCGTTATATTTTTTCTGTCCACCTTGCCCGCTCGCCATTAGGATTTTTAGTTATGTCAGAGAACGTTAGCACTGCTACTCACCCGACACCACTTTTGCAAGATACTTTTACCGTTGGTAGTCGTACCTTTTCCTCTCGCCTGCTGGTCGGTACGGGCAAATACAAAGACATGAGCGAGACTGGCGAAGCCATTGCCGCTTCGGCAGCAGAAATCGTGACCGTCGCTATTCGCCGTACCAATATCGGACAAAACAGCGACGAGCCAAATTTGCTTGATGTCATCTCTCCTAATAAATACACGATTTTGCCGAACACGGCTGGCTGCTTTGATGCCGAAACCGCCATTCGTACATGCAAGCTTGCTCGCGAGTTATTGGACGGGCACAATTTGGTTAAGCTTGAGGTATTGGGTGATGAAAAAACCCTTTATCCTAATATCACTGAGACCTTAAAAGCGGCTCAAGTACTGGTTGATGATGGCTTTGAAGTCATGGTCTATAGCTCAGATGATCCTATCGTCGCCCAAGAGCTAGAAAGCATGGGCTGTGTCGCCATTATGCCACTTGGGAGCTTGATTGGTTCTGGGCTTGGCTTACTCAATCGCCATACCCTCAGCCTCATCATCGAAAACGCCAAAGTGCCCGTATTGGTCGATGCAGGTGTCGGTACAGCATCTGATGCTGCGATTGCCATGGAGCTTGGCTGTGATGGCGTTCTGATGAACTCAGCGATCGCTAATGCGCAAAACCCTGTGATGATGGCACATGCCATGAAACATGCCGTATGGGCAGGCCGCGCCGCATTTTTGGCTGGTCGTATGCCGATGCGTAAGATGGCAACTGCCAGCTCACCGCAAACAGGATACTTTTTCCAGTAAGCGCTTGCTCGGGTCAGCCCTAACAAAAAACCGATTATAAAATAATAAGACAGAAATTTGGTTGGGTCAGCACTCCGTCAGCTATCATTTTTATTCATTATCGTCATAAAAGGATTTATTATGCGACTTCTCACAGCAGTCGACCAGTTGTTCTTACTTCTTGAGTCGCGTAAACAGCCAATGCACGTTGGCGGACTGTTTTTATTTGAATTACCAGAAGGTGCTGATAGCGACTTTGTCTATCAGCTGGTAAAACAAATGCAAGAATCCGATGTACCGCCGAGCTTTCCGTTCAATCAGGTGCTAGAGCATTTGGTGTTTTGGAAAAAAGACAAAGATTTTGATGTTGAGCATCATTTTCATCATGTGGCACTACCAAGTCCCGGACGTATCCGTGAGCTTTTGATGTATGTCTCAAGAGAGCATGGACGACTGCTAGATCGTGCGATGCCTCTCTGGGAATGTCACGTCATAGAAGGGATTGAGCCAGAAGTAGAAGGCGGGCCTGAACGTTTTGCTTGGTATTTTAAGATTCATCACTCGCTCGTTGATGGTATCGCTGCCATGCGTTTGGTAAAAAAATCCTTATCACAATCCCCTACCGAACCCGTCTCGCTACCAGTATGGTCACTGATGGCGCGTCATCGTAATCAAGTGAATGCTATTTTGCCTGCCGAAAGATCTATCAGGCGTATCATGAAAGAGCAAATATCTACCATCAAACCGGTATTTACAGAACTGATAGACAATCTAAGAAACTATGGTGATGAAGGCTATGTCGGTACGTTTGACGCGCCGATGAGTATTTTAAACAGACGCATTTCCGCATCACGTCGTATCTCGGCGCAGTCTTACGACATACAACGCTTTAATAAAATTGCCGAACGACTAAAAATCAGTAGAAATGATGTGGTATTAGCCGTCTGTGCTGGCGCCATTCGTCGTTATTTGATCTCGATGGATGCGCTACCCAGCAAGCCGCTGATTGCGTTTGTGCCGATGTCACTGCGTACTGATGATAGTATATCGGGCAATCAGCTATCCTTTGTACTGGCGAATTTGGGCACACATTTAGACAACCCACTACGCAGGATAGAGCTTATCCATCGCAGTATGAATAATGGCAAACGTCGCTTTCGCCGCATGAATCAAGCGCAAGTCATTAATTACAGTGTCATCGCCTATGCATGGCAAGGTATCAACTTGGCGACTGGCGTGTTTCCAAAAAAGCAGGCCTTTAACCTCATTATTTCTCACGTTCCTGGTTCTGAGAAGCCGCTGTATTGGAATGGTGCACGCTTACAATCACTGTATCCCGCTTCTATCGTATTCAACGGTCAAGCCATGAATATCACTTTGGCCAGTTATTTAGATAGAATTGAGTTTGGCATCACTGCCTGTAGTAAAGCATTGCCGCGTGTACAAGACATGCTCATGCTAATAGAAGAAGAGCTACAGTTGCTAGAGACTGTCAGTCAAGAGTTGGCGTTTAAAGGTATCACCGTCGAAGACAAACCTGTTAAGAAAACAAAAAAGCTGGCTCCATAAAGGAACCAGCTTTTTAATATTTGATTCGCTCGGCGTTCAAGCCTGCTTATTTTGTGATTAGATCACATCGCCCCAAATTGGCACGACGGTTTGCATCAATGGCTTGAGCAGTTTGACGTTACAAGCAAAGATAGAGCCTGAAGTCATAGAGTTGTGCGCGCCCGTATGATCGACCACAACGCCGCGCGCTTCGGTGACAATAAGCTCACCTGCTGCGATATCCCAAGGCTTGATCGACATCTCAAAATAACCATCAAAGCGACCAGCAGCAACATAACACAAATCAAGCGCGGCTGAACCCAGACGACGTACCTGACCACCAGCTTCAGAGATCTTTTGTAAGCTCTCAAAGTGCTGCTTGGCATAAGAGATCACTTCACCATTGCGCTTACGCTCAAGAGGATGACCTGTGGTAAAGAAACCGCCATCAATCGTTTTGCGTTCGCTGACATTGATACGGCGTTGGTTCAAACGTGCGCCTTTACCACGGCTAGCAGAGAACATCTCGTCACGGACTGGGTCATAAATGACGCCGTGCTGCGTCACGCCTTTGTGCTGTACAGCGATAGATACGCAGAACTGCGGTACACCATGAACGAAGTTCTTAGTGCCGTCTAGCGGATCGATAATCCAGCACCAGTCAGCGTCTTCGCCGCGACCTTCTTGCATACCAAACTCTTCACCCAAAAACGAATGATTCGGATAGCTGGCTTTTAGCGTCTCAATCGTGAGCTCTTCGCTAAAGCGATCGATGCGCGTAACCAGACCATCAAGTCCTTTAGACTCGATATCTAACTCGATTTTGTGACGATTTTGATGCGCATATAAAATCTCTTTACCAACTTTTTCAGCAGTACGCGCTGCGATGACGACCATGGGTTCCATAAATAACCTATTTGCTTGATGAATGAATATAAAAAATAAGACCAACTCTGTGCCCACAACATGCCAAACAGCCGCCGCATCACACCACATCTATGCGATTAAAAACGTGTCTTTTATAAATAAAAACTTATAAACGACAACCGCATTATACTAAAATTGTTCGATAAAAACGAAAAAACCGTCACGCTGACCAAGCCAATATTTTGGCGATCACACAAACTGCGCAAGTTGTAAAAAAGTCAGCACCTACGGCTAGCAGGCGTTTGCTCCATTCAAAGAGCTTATATCTGTTTGAACTAATACGTTTTTAAAACAATAATTCTTAAATAATATTGTAAATCTAAAAAATAAAAATTAAGACAGCAGTTGCTTAAGCTGTTTAATTACGCCTTCGACATCTAAACCACAATCAGCCCACTGCTCTACTTGTGAGCCATGCGCGATAAAGCGATCAGCAATACCTATGTTACCCACAGCTGGACGCTGACGTTTAAAAGCAGCCGACTCATTGAGCAAGTACTCATTGACCGCACTACCCGCACCGCCCATAACCATATGCTCTTCTAGAGTCGCGATATGCGTCACGCCTTGCGCCAGTAAGCTCTCAAGCATTGCGGTATCTAGCGGTTTTACCCAGCGCATATTTACCACATGTACCTGACACTCTAACGCTGTATCATCACTGGTTAGACTCTCGGCGGCTTTCTGAGCGGTCGCAACCATCGTACCAAAAGCCAATATTGCTAGCTTATAAGGCGCATCATTGCTGCCCAATACAGACTCAATAACCGCTTCACCGATTTTATAATTCTGTAAAGGCTGCACAATCTGTACCCCTGTACCAGTGCCACGAGGATAACGTACGGCGCTTGTCCCTCTATACTCATAGCAGGTATTGAGCAAATGGTAGCATTCGTTCTCGTCTTTTGGGGCAGCAATCACCATATTAGGGATACAACGTAAAAAGCTAAAATCAAACACACCAGCGTGCGTGGCACCATCTTCACCAACGAGGCCAGCACGATCAATAGCAAACATGACATCAAGATCTTGCAGCGCCACATCATGAATCAGCTGATCATAACCGCGCTGCAAAAAGGTCGAGTAAATCGCAACGATAGGCTTGACCCCTTGGGTCGCCATACCTGCGGCAAGCGTCACCGCATGCTGCTCAGCAATCGCCACATCAAAAAACCGCTCTGGAAAATGACGGGCAAACTCAATCATACCCGAGCCTTCTTCCATAGCAGGCGTGATGGCTAGCAACTTATCGTCTTCGGCCGCTTTATCGCATAAGAACTTGCCGAACACTTGCGAGTATTTTAGCGCAGGTTTTGTATTTTGTTTTGGTGCTTCTGTAGATTTGCTCTGAGACTCATTATGAATCTCTGCTGGCAGCTTACTAATCGCGTGATAGCCGACTGGATCTAGTTCTGCTGGTGCAAAGCCTTTGCCTTTGGTGGTATAGATATGTACTAAAACCGGACCTTTGACTTGCTTGGCAATTGACAGCACACGCAGTAGCTCAGGAATATTATGCCCATCAAACGGACCAAAATAGGTAAAGCCAATCGCTTTGAATAAGTTGTCCTCTAACTGCGGCACATCACGCATTTCTTTGTGACGTTTACGCCGATCAAATGCTTGCATATCAGGACGCTGGCAAAGCACAGGCTTACCTGACTCAGAGATATCGACTTGGTAGCCCGACTCCCAAAGCATCGCCAAATGTCGCGAAAAACCACCGATAGAACAGGATATCGACATATCGTTGTCATTTAAAATGACTAGTAGATCAGCATCTTGTTGGACTGCATCATTCATGGCTTCAAAAGCCATGCCGCCAGTCATCGCACCATCACCAATGATACAGGCAACGGTTTGCGCGCGGCCTTGATAACGCAGTGCCAAGCTCATGCCCAAACCGGCTGAGATAGAGGTTGATGAATGCCCAACGCCAAATGTATCGTAGATAGATTCTGCACGCTCTGGGAATGCGGTCAAACCATCTTTTGATCTGATCGTTGCCAGCTGCTCACGGCGACCTGTCAGGACTTTATGCGCATAGGCCTGATGACCCACATCCCATACAATCTGATCTTGCGGTGTATCTAGCAAATAATGCAATACAATCGTCAGCTCAATTACACCCAAATTGGCGCCAAAATGCCCCCCGCTCTGACCGGCTGAATACAACAAAAAAAGACGCAGTTCATCAGCCAGTATAATTAGCTGAGTGGTTGAAAGCGTATTCATATCAGAAGGTGTGTCAATCGCATCAAGCAATGGCGTATGCGGACGCAAGCGAGGAATCACAGTATAAGTCTGCTGTAAGCTCGATAGCTGGGCGGCAGAATCAGATACTGATGCAGATGAAGACTGAGACTTTGGGGAATGAAGTGACTGCTGCATAAACCGTACGATACCTACCAATCTGCTGACAAGACGCATCTCCAATATAGCAATAGCTACAACTGAGAGACGTCAATAATATCTACATCATTATTGATGTAATCGACCATATAATTATTCATGCAACTTTTGCATTTCTATAGTTTTGTTATGTATAACGTGGGCACACTACTATAATAGACTGTGTTTCGATACTGCATGCTTCAACGATGAGGCTTAACATTATGCCCTATTATTTTGCATCAATATCGGATGTTAGTGACGACATAGTAATGTAAGGATAAAGACTTGTCACTGTATCCACCAAAATAGTATGGCATAATAGCATTTTTTTTTAATTGTCGCTTTAATCATCGTGCGTCGTCTGTGAACTTTGTGTGTTTTTATAATAAATACAATAAGCACGCGTTCTTTATGAAAGGGTTATACTGCTATCATCTTGGCCTTACCGTTCAGGCTAGAATGTCATCGCGTGTTTAATACCACTACCACAAACCCTTCACCGCCACGATTATAGGCTTATGCAGGACAGCAATGTCATATCAATTTATCACTAGTGCCAAACTACCCACTCGTCACGGCGAGTTTGATATTCATATCTTTGAAAACGACGAAGGCCAAGAGCATGTTATGCTGACCGTTGGTCTGTCTGTGGTCGATCAAACGACAGGCAAAATGACAGTACCTAGCTCAGATGACACGTTGCCGCAAGAACCAGTCCCATTGGTTCGGATTCATTCTGAGTGCCTAACAGGCGATGCCTTTAGCTCATTGAAGTGTGACTGCGGGCCACAGCTCAATACTGCCATGCAAGCGATACAAGCAGCTGGTTGCGGTGCTATTTTATACTTGCGTCAAGAAGGTCGCGGTATCGGTTTGACCAATAAGATTCGCGCGTATGCCCTACAAGATCAGGGACATGATACGCTGGATGCCAATCTCATGTTAGGCTTGCCTGCTGATGCACGTATCTATGATATGTGTGGTCCGATGCTTGCCCATATCGGTGTTAATGCTGTCAGACTCATCACTAACAATCCAAACAAAGTTGCTTATTTGACGGAGCACGGTATTGACGTTGTCGAACGTGTGCCATTGTTGGTCGGTGTCAATGATATGAACGCTGAATATCTAGCAACCAAACGCGATCGTATGGGCCACTTGTTTGATAAAAATATCAATCTTGATATAGATGCTTCTCTCGATACAGACCTTAATACCGCCATACACCTGAATAAATAGATATCTTATGAGTATTACAAATACAAATAACGAAACAGACTTGTCAACAGTAGCGTCAGTGACGACGCCAACCAATAATGACATCATGCGCGTGCGCGAGTTTTTGGTGGATTTACAGGCATGCATCTGTGCATCGCTAGAAGCACAAGAGCGTGACGGCAGCACTAATAGCAACGAGCATGCAACCTTCGTTCCCGATGACTGGGAACGTCCTGAAGGCGGCGGCGGTCGGTCATGTGTATTGGCAGATGGCAAGGTCATTGAGAAAGCAGGTGTCATGTTTAGCCATATTCATGTACATAACCTGCCTGCCTCAGCAACTGCCCGCCACCCGAATATCGCTGGGCGTAAAGCTCAGGCCATGGGCGTGTCGCTAGTTGTCCATCCCAAAAATCCAAACGTGCCGACCAGCCATGCCAATGTGCGTTTATTTGTCGCAGAAGCGGAAGGCGAAGCGCCTATTTGGTGGTTTGGTGGCGGTTTTGACTTAACGCCATTCTATCCAGTACTCGCTGATTGTGTGCATTGGCATCAAGTCTGTCATGATCTGTGCGCGCCTTTTGGGGACAATATTTATGCTGACTTTAAACAGTGGTGCGATGAGTATTTTCATTTGCGTCATCGCGACGAGCAGCGTGGTATCGGCGGTTTGTTTTATGACGACGTCAGTACAGAGAGTCGCGGCTGGGACTTTGAGACTTGCTTTAACTTTATGAAGGCCGTTGGCAATGGTTACCTTGACGGTATCATGCCGATTTTTGAGCAGCGTAAAAATATGCCTTATACCGAAGCTCAGCGTGAGTTTCAGCTCTATCGCCGTGGCCGTTATGTTGAATACAATCTGGTCTACGATCGCGGGACTTTATTTGGCTTACAAAGTAACGGACGTATCGAGTCTATCCTAGTCAGTATGCCACCACTTGCTAGCTGGCATTATCGTTTTGAGCCGACTGAGGGCACGCCTGAATTTGAGTTGACTGATTATTATCTAAAACCACGCGATTGGTTAGCACTATAGATTTTGCAGATAACTTGTCGTTCAAGTTTTTGATAAATGATTTAAAAGGTCAGCTACGATAGCTGGCCTTTTTGCATTCATATCATGACTGATAATGAATTTCACTTCGTTACTTATACTGAATTTCACTGCATTGAAATGATACTTGAATAAAATAAACAATAATCGTGTTATTAACACTATAAACTCTTTTTAATCACCTGAATGATTACGAGGATATAACAACTATCTCATCACCATTTTGTAGATAACCGCTACAATAAGAGAAGTTCTTTGGCGGCTACTGTGCGTAAAAGAATGTTCGGCGGTATTTTTATAATAATATTTGAGGCAAAGTGCGCGTTTATAGTGGCGCCTGCGATTAGCCAAGTTTAAAGGAGTAAGTCATATGGCACAGGTTTATACCAAAAAATCTTTGAAGTCTTTTTTTAGCATCACCTTAATGGCAGCGGCGCTGGGTTTGACAGCGTGTAGCGGTGCAGGCGATGACCCTGATATCAAAGCGCGCCAAGACAGCATGAAAAGCTGGGGCGATGCAATGGGCGTCATGGGTGATATGATCAAATCACCAGATACCTTTGATGCAGCGGTTTTCAAAGAACAAGCGGCATTCTTGGCAGAAGACGCCTCAAGCCCTTGGAGTCATTTTGAAAATCAAGAAGCCATGGGTAATGCCGCTGAAGCCGTTTGGTCAAATGCGGACGGATTCAGTGCTGAAGCGGACAACTTTCAAAAAGTGACTGCTGAGCTAAATGCTGCTGCACAGTCGGCCACTAGTGTTGAAGACGTTCAGCCTGCCTTTGGTGAAGTGGGCGCAAGCTGTAAATCGTGCCATACCGAATTTAGAGCAAAAAATGACTAACGCTTTATACTGGCCTAGTAGCTTGTAGAAAGACAAAAAAAACCGCCATGTTCAATGATATGGCGGTTTTTTATTGCTCAAAAAATATTACGTCAAGGCAGCTCTTTGCAATAACGCGCTGAGTAAATTACTCTGTCTCTATTTTTTTGGCATTATTAGCCTCATCATTAACATCGTCATCTTGCTGCTTATTTATCTGCTTAACGATAGACTTCACCGAAGGGTCACTCAAGTCGATGGTGCGTATTGGGAACGGAATATTGATATCTGCTGCATCAAGGGCGTTTTTGATCTCTACAATCACTTGATGAATCGAGGTGACCTTGTTGGCCTGTGTGCCATCTTCAATAAACCAGCGAACCATCAGATCTATGGACGAGCCACCAAACCCTGTAGCAATCACGCTTGGTGTCGCTTTCTTGGACACGCTATCGACTTTATCTAAGGCTTGTAGAATCTCAGCCTTTGCCATTTCTATATCATCTTCATAACCAATGCCCACCGCCACTTGTAAGCGGCGCTGTTTATAGGCGGTATTGACGGTCAATGCCGAGGTATACAGCTCCGAGTTTGGAATAACCACTTGCCTGCCATCATAAGTCTTGATGGTCGTTGCACGGATTTTGATATCTTCTACCGTTCCTTCATAGTCCCCTGAGACGATTTGGTCACCAATACGAAACGGCTCTGAGATCAGCAATAAAATACCAGAGAGTAGGTTTTGAAAAATATCTTTGAAAGCAAAACCAATCGCAACCGAACCAATACCCAGCGCGCCGATTAATTTGGCTGGTGTAAATCCTGGAATAGCAACAACCATGGCGATCATAAAACCAATAAACAGAATAAGTGCCCCACCTATTCGCTGAAATACTTTCACTAAGTTTTGGTGACGCACGCGCGCGCCTAGGGTTTTATGCACGACTTTTTTGAAAATAATCGACAACAGCCAAAAAATCCCCAACACAATGAGCGCCGCCACAAAATATGGAATGCGCTCAATAAAGCCGCTTGCCAAGTCTTGCGTGGTATAGACCACTTGTTGATAGATGGTTACACCATCGGTTAGCGTATTCGATATGCGACTCACGTCGGGGGTGGGCATAAAGGGTTGCTCCTATTGCTGTGTTAGCGCGTGTTTAAAGGAATAAATAAATGAGCATGTCACTACTGTTTTGCCAGTTATGACATCAAATCAGCTTGTACGATTTCGATCCAATAGCCATCAACGTCCTTGATAAAGGCAATGTTTTTCATACTGCCATCTTCTGGACGTTTTTTGAACTCGACGTCATTCTTATCGAACCAAGTGATGGCTTCATCTAGGTTCGGTACGCTAAAGCAGATGTGTCCAAAGCCTTGAGGATCTTGGTTGCCATCATGATAGCTAAAGTCAGCTTTTGTCTCCGTGCCGTAATTATGGGTCAGCTCTAAGATACCGCGTTGACGGAACGCAAAGATTTCTAAATCATCACCAGCAGGCAGGTTCTCACGCTCGCTCTCGGTCAACTTTGCCAAGAAATACAGATCAAACTCCATATCTGGGAATTTTTTGACCGCAAGCAACGTCATACCCAACACGCCTGTATAAAATTCCAATGACTTGGCAGGATCCTTGACACGTAGCATGGTGTGATTGAAAGTAAAGCCTGTCGTTTGTGCTGAAATCGACTGCACACCATCTGCACTGATGCTGCTCGCAGGCTGTGCGATGGTTGCGTTATTATTATTAGATGGAGTAGACATAATTATCCTAATATGATTTAGAAAATGCGGTTATAAATAAGCGAATCACGATGGTCGCAGTTCGCTTGGTTCTTTCATCATAATAAAAATTGGCAAAATAATTGATAGGGTTTTGTAAGAATATGAACAAAGTATGTTCATGTTTAGATATATATTAGCTGTCTAAGAACCTTACCTTACCTGTCTCTAGGTCATACTCAGCACCGACAACGAGTAGCTGACCACTGTTGGTCAAGTCCTCTAGTGCACGCGATCCATGTCTGAGCTGACTCACTGACATGCGAACGTTGGCACGGATAGAGCGATCAACCAGCTCATCGGCATCGACGTCTTGACCATTGGCCGTTGCCAGTTCATGCAAGTTATAAACACTTGGACGAATACGATCAACGATCGATTGCAAATTAGGTGAATAGTTCTGTTCAGGATTAATCAGTGTCTCGACGCAAGCTGTGACAGCACCGCATTTTGAATGTCCAAGCACAACCACCAACTGCGTACCGAAGGCTTCGGCCGCAAACTCAATTGAGCCAATCTGTGATGGCGCCACCACATTGCCCGCCACACGTATGACAAACAAATCCCCCAAGCCTTGATCAAAGACAATCTCAACGGGTACTCGTGCGTCCGAGCAGCCCAAAATAATGGCCAATGGATTTTGATCCTTGACCAATTCTGGGCGACGCTGCATATATTCATCGGTACTGGTGAGGCTATCCACGTAGCGGGCGTTACCTTCTTTTAAAAGCTCAAGGGCTTCTTGACCTGTTGTTGGACGTATATCAGTAGGCATGAGAGATCCTTTATTATCAATAATATGAGAGTTATAAACGGCTTTTCACACATGTATGCAGACATCAAGGTGCAAGCAGATACGAACCTAGCAGACTCATTATGTTTGTCAGCCATACCGTGATTGTATAGGAATAGAGGCCAAAAAACGGTAAAAAATTTTGTTTAAATGTCGTTATACACCAACCTATAGCTGTAAAAATATAGCCGTAACCATCGCTGCTATGACGGTACGACTCGCGTAACTTATAACGAACTTGCACTGATTTATATCATGGGTTTGTTATAATACGCAGCAATCAGGCAGCAACCAGACAGTAATCAAATCGTGCTTACGCTCCTGCCAGTTTTTTTATGATAGCGAGATACATTGATGGCTGCACTGATTTGCTGCTCTGATCTATTGGACGCTTAGGAACAGATATTATGACCGACCCATCGCCAAACACGCACAAAACCTCTGCGTCACCTCAAGATGACAAGACGTTGCTGCAATTAAATGGTATCAAAAAAACCTACGATCAAACCGAGGTTCTAAAAGACATCAACCTTGACATCAAGCACGGCGAATTTTTGACCCTGCTTGGGCCCTCAGGCTGTGGCAAAACGACCTTGCTGCGCTTGATTGCGGGTTTTGAGCAACCAAATGCAGGGACAATCTATCTAGATGGCGTACAGATGGCAGGATTGTCCGCTGATAAACGTCCGGTCAATACCGTCTTTCAGCAGTACGCGTTGTTTCCACATATGAGCGTCGCCCAAAATGTCGCGTATGGATTAAAGCTAAAAAAAATCCCAAAGGACGAGATCCAAACGCGGGTGAGCGAGATGCTGGCCATGGTGCAGTTGGAGCATTTGGCCAATCGCAAACCGCAAGATTTATCTGGTGGGCAGCAGCAGCGCGTGGCGATCGCCCGTGCGGTGATCAATCGTCCCAAGCTCCTCCTGCTCGATGAGCCACTATCCGCGCTCGATCACAAGCTACGTTTGCAAATGCAGTCTGAACTCAAGCGTCTGCAACGTGAGCTGGGCATTACCTTTGTCTTTGTCACGCATGATCAAGAAGAAGCATTATCGATGTCAGACCGTATCGCGGTGATGAAAGACGGCACGTTCCAACAAATTGGTACGCCTATCGAGATTTACGAAACTCCTGCCAACTTGTTTACTGCCAAGTTTATCGGTGAGACCAATCTGTTCAGAGCTGAGGTCAAGGGTGTCTATCCAGACCTTCCTGATCGCGATGGCAAAGTGACCAATGGACGCATCGAAGTCGAAGTCTGTGAGGCTCAAGCGCAAGAAGGGCCAACAACGCTACGTAATTTGCGCCGACCCAATTTTGCCAATGATGTACAAGTGGGTGATATCGTCAACTTGTTGCTACGTCCTGAAGACTTACGCATATATGATCCAAAAGATAACGAGCATAGCGGACTATTGGGACGGGTCATCGAGAGTAATTATAAAGGCAGCACGTTAGACTCGATTATCGAATTGACAAATGGCCATATCATTAAGGCCTCTGAGTTTTTTGATGAAGACGACCCAAGCTTTGATTATAAACTCAACGAAGGCGTCAAAGTCTCGTGGGTCGATGGCTGGGAGTGGGTATTGCCAGAAGATACTAACGATACAAACAATGCGCTCGCACAAAAGGATGGTAGCTGATGGCCCGCAACCACTTAGGCAGCAAAAGTCCGTTTCGTACGGCAACGCTCTGGCTGATCTGGGGTTGGCTACTGATATTTGCGCTATTACCAAACATATTGGTCATTGCGGTCAGTTTTTTAACCCGTGATAGCAGCGCCTTTATTAGCTTGCCTGTCAGTATTGACAGCTATGTGCGCATGGTTGATCCGTTATATTTTGAGGTATTTGTTCATTCATTATGGATGGCAGGTATCACAACGGTTATCTGTCTACTGCTTGGCTACCCTTTTGCGTGGCTCGTGTCCAAGGTAAAAGTGCGTTGGCAGCCGTTACTCATGCTGCTGTTGATCCTACCCTTTTGGACCAACTCTTTGGTACGCACCTATGCGCTAAAACTGCTCTTTGCGAATAATGGCTTAATTAATAAGTCACTGCTGGCAATCGGTGCCATTGATGCTCCTATCGATATTTTATATACGCAAGGCGCGGTGATTGCAGGCCTAACTTACTTATTATTTCCGTTTATGGTACTGCCGTTATATGCCGTGTTTACCGATTTGCGCAATGACATGCTGCTTGCCTCACAAGATTTGGGTGCATCAAAAACACAGACCTTTTGGCATGTAGTGCTGCCGTTAACAACACCGGGGATTATTTCTGGCGTACTGCTCGTGCTCTTGCCGGCGATGGGTATGTTTTATGTGGCAGATATTTTGGGCGGTTCTCGTAACTTGTTGGTCGGTAATATCATCAAAAATCAATTTTTAGACGCCCGTGACTGGCCGTTTGGTGCTGCTGCTAGCGTGTTATTGACAGTGGCAATGGCGGTATTATTACTAGCCTACCGTGCCAGTAGTCGCCGCATTGGCAAGACTGACTTTAACGAGGTGGCCTAATGTCTCATTCGCGTACGCTCAAGATTGGCAGTATCGCTGCCAAAGGCTATCTCGGTCTTATTTATACTTTGCTATATCTACCCATCATTGTTTTGGTGGTGATGTCATTTAACAAGTCAAAAATCGGCTACAACTGGGGCGGCTTTAGCCTAAAGTGGTACGAATCACTGTTTAACAACCAAGCGATGCTCGATGCGTTTTGGCATTCTATTGTCTTGGGGCTAGTTGCGGCTACCGTTTCGACTCTTATAGGGACGCTCACTGCCCTCGCCTTACATCGTTACAACTTTCGCGGTAAAGGCTTACTAAATGGGCTGCTATTTGTGCTGATGATGTCGCCTGAGATTGTACTCGCAATCTCGTTATTGGCGCTGTTCTTATTGATTGGTTTGCAGTTGGGCTTTGTCTCACTGCTGTTGGCACACATTACTTTCTGCCTGCCCTTTGTTGTGATTACTGTCTTTGCACGATTGAGTAGCTTGGATGAGCGCTTGATGGAAGCGGCACGCGACTTGGGTGCTAACGAATCAACCATGGTGCGCACAGTGCTGATTCCAGTTATCTTGCCAGCGGTCATGGCGGGTTGGTTGCTTGCTTTTACTTTATCGCTCGATGATGTGGTGGTATCGACCTTTGTCACAGGGCCTAGTTATGAGATTTTACCGCTACGCATTTATTCTATGGTGCGAGTCGGTCTCAAACCTGAAGTCAATGCGATAGGTACGTTATTGCTGGTTGCCTCGCTAGTATTGGTCGTTATCTCACAGTTACTGTTACGCAAGCGCTAGATATGGATTGCTGACTAATTGCTTATTAACTGGTCACCAATAGTAGACTATGAGTGAAATTCAGCGCTATATTGACTATAATGAATTTTTCTCACCTTAGCGGTTAGGTCATATTATGCTTGAGCTTCGTCATCTTAATACATTAACCGCGCTACGGGCGCATGGTTCACTTGCGGCAGCGGCCGATGAGCTACACGTCACTGCTTCTGCTGTTTCACATCAATTAAAAGAGCTAGAGAACTATTACGACATCAGCTTAGTCAATCGTCGAACGCGCCCGCTCAGCTTCACGCCTGCGGGCAAAACCGTATTGGCATTGGCAGACAGTATTCTGCCACAAGTAACCCGCACCAAATCCAACCTCAAACGCTTGGCGCACGGTCAAGCAGGACGATTGCGACTGGCATCAGAGTGCCATAGCTGTTTTGATTGGCTCATGCCAATACTCAATCACTATCGACGTGAATGGTCGGATGTTGAGCTGGATTTTGCCACAGGCTTTGAGCCTGAGCCGCATCATCTCTTGATGGAAGGTGATATTGATCTGCTTATTACTACCAGTGATTTGCCGCTCGACGGTATCAGCTATCAGCCACTATTTGAGTATGAGAGCCGTTTGGTGCTGTCACCAACACATGATCTGGCAGCACAAGATTTTATCGAGCCAGATGATTTGATTAACGAAACATTAATTGCTTATCCCGTAGAAGCAAAACGCCTCGATATCATTGCCAACTTTATGACGCCAGCGCATGTGAGTTTTGAGAATGTCCGTACCACAGAGCTGACCGCGATGCTCATCCAATTAGTCGCGAGCGAACGCGGTGTCGCAGCCTTGCCTGATTGGGTCGTCGCTGAATATGAAAGAAAAGGTTGGGTCGTCTCACGACCATTAGGTGATGGCGTACATTGTCAGCTATACGCCGCGACGCGTACTTCTAGTCAAGATATTGCTTATATGCAGGGATTTGCAAGCTTATTGGAAGGGATTGTAAAGCCAGTTTAATATTTCACTGTTTATTACATTTTTTGGTTATGAAATACTGTTCGCTTTCTTACGTTATGATAGGCGTTAGGGAAAATGATGGTTCCCTAGTGAGGACTTGAATATTTGGCTGTGGGCGAATGGTAGCAACGTTTTAATTCGCTGAAATATTCACAGTGTACTTCATGGTATACATGTAGTGAGCTTTTAGATCATTTTAGAGTATTATTTTTATTCAGTATAAGCGATATTGCTTGTAATGGAATCGCTGGAAATTAAGATGGAAAAGTATAAATTATCACGTTTTCTACCACACAATAAAATTCTAGATTATATTTCGGCGTTAGATGAAGATGATTTAACGACCTTCGTGATACACAATGCTGATGATTATGGGGTTTATTTGGTAACTCTTTTAGCTGAAGTTGCAAAGAAAAAAAACACTCCTATTTGGTATAAACACTTGGGGATACTATGTTCATCTCATTTATTTTTTATACACGGTGCTCAACTATCTGCTTTATTTTATTTTATAAAAGCTCATGAGCTAGATTCGAACGATACTTCCATATTAAATTCTATTTTGGATTTTGGTGAACCACCTGAAATTGTGCTGACTGAAGATCAAAAGAAGTATTATGCTGCTAAGCTGCTAGCATTAGAACCTGAGAATGAAAAAGCTTTAGTTATCATCAATTCGTGATCGGTGCGCTATACAGACATCGAACTGCTAGTGTTAGATATAAACTTAATGACTATAAAATCGTTGGAGTAGTTCATTATAATCAAGAGGTACGATTAAAATCTTTTAAGTTAGTTTCTACGAGATTAACAATAGGGGTCACTTATTAGTTGACCTAAATTAGTATCAAATGTATTGAAGGAGTTTCATGACGGTTAATAGACTTCTCATTTACATATTTTATTGCAGAAAAAAAAATATTAATAATTAATTTATTTTCATAAGGAAAATTTTTGATTGTTAGATTTAACACTTCATTTTCTCCTATAGTGACCTCTGACATGCCGTATTCTGGATATCGTATGTCGCCTAAGCAGTCAATTAAAGCGTGAATATTAGCTCCATAAAAGTTTGGAAAGCCAAAAGCATGCTTTAATTTTTTGTGCATTTTGTCCACTGTATCAATATCTTTGAAATCTATAGCCATTTCCATATATTATCACCATTTTTTAAGTATAGTTTGACCTAATCGAGACACCTCATGAAGATAGCGTATTTAGTATACAAAGGGATTTACAAATTGACCCTATTTATTTTTATGGCAAGTACATCTATGTCTATTTTGGCATGCAGCTCTATAACTACTAAAACGTCAGTCGAATGGGAAAACATAGAAGCTCAAAATAATCTCGGCTCATTATATGAGTATGGTCAAGGCGTCCCGCAAAGCTATGATGAGGCTTTCAAGTTATATCAGGGAGCTGCTGAAAAAGGGTTAGCCTCTGCTCAATACAACCTAGCTGAGCTTTATTATGATGGTTTAGGCGTCAATCAAGATTATACAAAGGCGCTAAATTGGTATCAGAAGGCGGCTGATCAGGGAATGGTAGAAGCACAATTTATAGTTGGACTAATGCATCACCATGGACGAGGCGTAGTACAAGATTATAATAAAGCCCTTGAATGGTATCTAAGAGCCAGCGATCAAGAGTATTCTAGAGCACAAAACAATATTGGAGATATGTATGAGAATGGGATGGGAGTCAGCCAAAATTATGAAAGAGCATTCGAGTGGTACTTCAAATCAGCAAACCAGAAACAAGATAATTCTTTAGCTCAGAATAGCTTAGGTATTATGTATGAAGAGGGTAGAGGCGTTCGAAAAGATTTATCTAAGGCAAAAGAGTGGTTTAATAAAGCTTGTAGTAATGGTATTGAGTCTAGTTGCACTGACTATGATCGCTTAACAAAGTATAATTGAGTTTAAATATTTGAAACTGACAAACTTATTTTATCACTGCGGTGAAAAGGGCGTATCCCAATGGAACCAGTTATTTCAGCCTCCAAACCTATTAACAGACCATTTAAAACAGACTGTATTTCGGTAACTAATTAAATCAGACCACTAATTAAGCAGGTGACATCGATAAAATCTCAAAGCACGACCTTAAAGAAATAAAAGCCAAGCGCGGTTGCCAGTAACGTTAGCCCAACATGCAAACCAATGAGCGCTAAGCCTGCCAGCAGCCGCCCATCATGAATAAAACCAAATACTTCTGCACTGAACGTACTAAAGGTAGTCAACCCACCCAAAAAGCCAGTAATCACAAAGACACGCACATGATCAGATAGATTGCTTCCCATACGCTCAAACCACACCAGCGCAAGCCCAATTAGAAGCCCGCCCAGTATGTTAGCGCTCAGAGTCCCAAGTGGTACCCAACTATTTAAAGCATTGAAACGCGATAGCCACGCGCGCAGGCAAGCACCGAATGCTGCTCCCAGACCAATAGCAAGCCACTGCATATACTGCCCTTAATTCAGATAGGTTTGATGAACAAAAAGCTCAATTATACGGCTGGTAATTCTGTCATTGGCCAGCGCGGAATACAGCTAACGGCCAGATCATCAGACTGTCCTGCCTGCAAGCGCTCAAACCCTGCATAAGCAATCATTGCACCATTGTCAGTACATAGCGCTGGCGGTGCATAATGAACCGTTGCATTTATCTTAGCCAGCTCAGCTTCTAGCATCTCGCGTAGATGCGTATTGGCACTGACCCCGCCTGCAATAACCAGACGGCTCATACCTGCTTGCTTGAGTGCTTTGACACATTTTTTCACTAAGGTATCGACCACCGCATGTTGGAAGCTGGCGGCGATATCCGCGCGAATTTGCGGATCGCTATCAGAGCCCTCAGTATCTTTGATCAAGTTATGTACCGCTGTTTTCATACCGCTGAATGAAAAGTCCAAACCTCGATGAAGCATCGGTCTTGGCAGTGCGTAAGCATCAGGGTTGCCAGCTTCTGCCAGTTTAGCAATATTAGGGCCACCCGGATAAGGTAAGCCCAGCATCTTAGCCGCTTTATCAAAGCACTCACCCGCCGCGTCATCGATCGACTCACCCAATATCTCATACTGCCCAACGCCATGTGCGGCAATAAGTAAGGTGTGACCACCAGAGACTAACAGCGAGACGAAAGGAAAGGCGGGCGGATTGGCACCCATAAGCGGCGCGAGCAAGTGACCTTCCATATGATGAATACCAATCGCGGGAATATCCAAACCATATGCCAGACTGCGGCCAAATAATGCGCCGGTCATCAACGCACCAATTAGCCCTGGCCCTTTGGTATAGGCAATCGCATCGATCTCGCTTTTCTTCATGTTGCACTGCTCTAGCAGCTCGTTGAGTAAGGGCACAAGCTTACGAATATGATCGCGACTGGCAAGCTCAGGTACAACGCCGCCATAGAGTGCATGCAGCTCAATCTGTGAGTACAGTACTTGCCCAACCAACCCTTGATTGTCACTATTGATCTGCTCGCTATCAAAGATCGCCAGCCCAGTTTCATCACAAGAGGTCTCTAAACCCAATACCTTCATACTTTTGCCTTTATGCTTTTGTTTTCGGACTATTTTTTACCGCGTTTTTATTGTATATCACTTTAAAATTTTGAGTGGCGAATCAAATCAGCTTCGCACAGCCAGTCATATTGTCAAAGTTGATAGTAATAAAAAACGCGCATAAAAAAACCGCCATTGTTAGTCACAATGACGGTCAGTTTAACAAATTTCAATGACTGGTATACTTTATATATAACGTATCAGCTTACTGACGCGAGCATATAATCAACAGCGGCTTTGACTTGTGCCTCACTGACACCATCTACCGCTTGTGCTGGCATTTTATTGAAGCCCTTAGCAGAGTGCATATACAGCGTTTCTTTATCTTTGGTCAAACGAGCTGTCCAAGCGGCTGTGTCACCATATTTCGGTGCATTCAATAAACCCGCTGTATGGCAAACCTTACAGTTTGACTCGTAAAGTTTAGCACCAGCATCTGCAGCAAGCACTTCAGGCTCAGCGGCAACCGCAGTTTCTTCTTCAACCACCATATCGGTAGACTCAGGTTCGACCATAGGCTCAGGCACCGTAGCTTCAGATTCTGTTGCAACTGTTTCTTCAACACTCGTCGCAGCAGATTCGTTGGCTGCGGTAGACTCTTCCGTAGTCGCGTTATCACCACTACAAGCGCTCAATACTAATAACACACTCAGACTGATGACAGATAAGCTCAGTCTCTTTATGTGCTGCTGTATATCAATCATGACCTTACCTTTATTTGATGCGTCTGTGGCCAAATTTTTTGTAGTAGTTCATAGACTCGCAATATTATATTACGAGTCTAATTAAAGGCTTACTCAGCAGGTGTTGCAGCGGCAGCTTCAGGTGTTGCCGTATCGGCGCTGTCAGTGGCAGCAGGCGCAGCCGCGGTATCAGCACTCTCTGTCGCTGGGGTTGTCGCGTCTGCCATATTTGTATCCGCCGTACCTGCTTCAGCAGTGGCAGTGGCATCAGCTTCTGTGCCATCTGCAGCTGTTGCATCAGCCGCTGGCATCGGTGCCGTCTCTGGAAACTCCATGTCTTCTGCTTCAGGGGCATTTGCGCGTGCCAGCTCAGCCGCTTCATCTACCATATCAATCGCCAATACTTCTTCGTGCTCTTCGCCGCCGCTACAAGCACTCACGCCCGCACCCAAAGCCACGATAAAAGCTGTGCTCAACACCGTGTTCAATACTGTTTTTTTCATTCCAACATCCTCAATAAAATACGCACAAAACGGTTCATAGGCTTACTAGGGTCTATTGAACATTCAAATGTGGTGCTGGCAGTCACTATTTTTTAGACAATATGCAGTGAAATTGTTGACGCCTAGTCATTCTAGGTTAAACCATTTCGCCATATATTGGCAAAAAAGAGTACTGCCCTGAAAGGCTGATGCTAAAATCACCCCAATCGTCGTTGAAAACCTAGCTAAGGTCTCGACATTATCGTCGGTTTTCGCCTAGTTTGGTGCCATTTTAGCCATCAGCAGCCCTAACATTTGAATATCAAACAGACCCTATAATATGGGAAATATCATAGCATAAACTCCCACTAAACCGTTATAGACCGTAGGGACTTTTTATTGACGCTAAACTTTGTGCTCTAACGCCACCTAAAACCTAGCAGCTCAGCTTGGATACTTTTTAAACAAAGTATAAACAGATAATAAACGGTTAAAATCATTGACTTTGTTGATATTTTTTATTAAAATACCTGCCCTTACGCCAATGCGTGAGAATTGTCCTAGTTTGAGCTGATGCCAGTAATCTTGAGATATTACGGCTAAATACTAATACACAGCCAAACTAATGCCCTTATATCTCATCCTAATCGAGGAGTCTTCATGCCTGCAGTTAAGGTTAAAGAAAACGAACCAGTTGATATCGCTATCCGTCGTTTCAAGCGCGCTTGTGAAAAAGCTGGTGTATTATCAGACGTACGTAAGCGTGAGTTTTATGAAAAACCAACGCAAGTACGTAAGCGCAAAAAAGCTGCTGCCGTAAAGCGTTATAAAAAGAAGTTACAACGCGAAACTATTCGTACTACTCGTATGTACTAATCAATAATCTGATTAGTTAAGTACAAGTGCTACACTAACGCCACTGTTATCCATCGATATCAGTGGCGTTTTTTATGCTACAATTTTCGTTGTTACTGCTGACGCAATTTTTTATCAAAGCCCGCTCTCAGCAGGTTTTACCCAAAAAAAACTTATTAAACAGTACCTAACAAATAGCATTTAACAAACGAATAAGGATAATAGCAGTGAGCCAACTTAAACAGACGTTATCAGACAACATCAAAGTTTCAATGAAAGCTCGTGAGCTTGAGCGTGTCAAAATACTGCGCAACGTACAGTCAGTGGTCAAACAAATTGAGATTGATCGTCAAACAGAGCTTGATGACGCGCAAGTATTAGAAGTGCTACAAAAGCAGCTCAAACAACGTCAAGAGTCGCTCACTATTTTTACTGAAAATGGCCGTGATGATTTGGCGACCAAAGAGCAGTTTGAAATTGATATTATCAATGAGTTTATGCCGCAGCAAATGAGTCACGATGAAATCATGGCATTGGTCAACGCTGAAATCGCAGAGCAAGGTGCCACTTATATGCGTGATATGGGCAGTGTGATGGGTGTACTAAAAAACAAGACCGCTGGTCGTGCTGATCCTGCATTGATCTCTAAAATGGTTAAAGATGCGCTACAAGGCTAATTTTTCATTTTAGGTAGCAAATGGAATGTGAGCTGCTATTACTGAAAATGATGTCGTCAAGCGCACCCGTTGTTGTACGAAAAACTGATTATTTAAAAACCGCCTAAGGCTCAAAGTCTTTGGCGGTTTTTATTGCTTTGATTTCTGCATTGATATTGGCTAGCAACGGGCGCGCACTATTGCTTTGTGCTGTGGCTTGCAGGTTTTCGGTCAATTGCTCGGCTTGTGTTAATGAGGTCAGCGCACTCTCATAGCGACCATTCCAGAGCTGGTCATGACTGCGATAACGCAGCGCATTAATCGTCGCGATATTAGCCAATTGCGGCGATGTTGTGGTTTTAGCGAGCTTTTCATTAGCAAGCTGCAGACTTTGCCATGCATAGCGATCGCTTGGTTGTTGCTCTGTGAGTGGTTTTAGCAGTGCTTGTGCCCTTGATGGCTGATTGCTATTGGTCAGTGCTTCCGCCAAATATAGACGTAAGTCACGGCGCTCAGGATAAAGACGCTGCTGACTCTCTAATATATCTGCAGCTTGTTGCCATTTGCCTTGTTCACTTAAAAGCTGACTATGAGTAATCGATAGCAAAGGTTCTAGGCTTTGACGCTGCGTATTTGGGAGTTTATGTATCTCAGCCAATACCTCATTAGCCTCTTTGATGCGCTGCTGTTCTCCATACCAGCTCACTAAGGCAAGTTTGGCACCCAGACTATTCTTAGCAGCGGTTGCGAGCGTCACTTCAGAAGCATGTTTGCCAGTAATTTGTACACGCCAATAGAGCAAATCAAATAAGGCTTGATGGCGCTGCTGCTGGCTCAATGACAGTGTGGGATACTGCCCAGCACGGCTCTGCGACTCACTCAGTCGCTCATCACTGAGCGGATGCGAGCGCACAAAGCTTGGTAAAAATCGATTTTCAACCTGATTGAGCTGGCTTTGTTGATTCATCGTGGCAAAAAACCGTGGCATTGCCCGAGGGTCATAGCCTGCCTGAGTCATGATTTGCATCCCTACTCGGTCGGCCTCGCGCTCGTTGTTACGGCTAAAAGCCATGCTGCTATTCATAGAGGCTGTCTGGCTACCCGCCATTACAGCCGCCGCTGCGTCACCATCGACTGCTGATGCGGCAATCGCAGCCAACATACCACCTACTTGCATCAGTAAGGCTTTTTTGCGCTCGTCTGCGCTGTGCTCATAGTGACGTTGACTGATGTGCGCCACTTCATGGGCGATGACGCTTGCCAGCTCATCCATACTTTTGGCGGCCAATATCGTCCCTGTATTGATCCCGATAACTCCGCCAGGTGCGGCAAAAGCATTGATGCTGGGATTATCAAGAATAACTAAGCCAAGTGGTGCTTGCTGACGGGCTTGGGCATTCAATCGCCATGTCATGTCTTTTACCGTCTCTTGCACCCAAGGGTCGTGCTCCATTTTGACACGACCATTGATGTTCTGTAACGACCACTCACCCAGCATTTTGTTTTGATACTGCTCAGCAAAGCTCAGTCCTTGCCCGCGCAAATTGGGTAGCTCTAACGATTGTGACTCTACTGTTTTCCATGAATGATTGGCAAATGGCATAACTTGGCTGTCATCACCATCCTTGCTATGAGCACTTGTAGCGATTACCAGCAGTGTCACTGACAGTCCAATTTTGATACTATTTGAAAAAGATAAAACCACAGAGTTGCGGCTATCTGTTTGCCCAAATAGTTTAGATAGCGAGCTTTCCGACAGCTTATTCATCGAATGGCTGGTGGCTTTAGTAAGTCGTGTCGGTCTATTAGCGTGGTACAAATTCGTATCCTATCAGATTGTTGACGACGTCTTTTTGACTATACGAGCTTGTTTGTATAAGGTCAATTGTACTATGTACTTAGCTACCAATCACTCAGCCACCCGTCACGATTGTGCAACATGACTGTGTGATTCTAATGAACCGAACATGACGTTGATTATATTCAAATGCAATTATACATCGGCTATTTGGTATAATGGTTAAACACAATAGTAGTAAGCTCATGGTTGTCGTAAATATATTGACGATAATCAAAATAATTGTTAGAGCCTTTTTTAATAAAGAAACCGAAATATTGATACTTGTAAGGTTTGTATTATGTCCGCTGATAGCCAATCACCCATCAAACGTGCATCACACTCTATTTACTTATCAGCGAGCTTATCCGATCTAGAACAGCAAGAGATCAATCATCTGTTAGACTTGTTGCCAGTAGAGAATGGTGGCTCAGATGTTGACACTGAGACCAAAACAGATAAAGAGCAACCTTTACTAAATATCAAGCGTTTCGTCGATGGTCGCGGGCTTGCATGTCCAATGCCACTGTTAAAAACCAAAGTTGCGTTACGTGATGTAGCCGCTGGTGACTCATTATATGTGGTCGCGACGGATCCCAATTCGCAAGCTGATATCACAGCGTTTTGTCGTCAGAGTCAGCAAACACAAACGAGCGACTACTTAGCGTTAATCATCAACGAAGTTACTGATTTATCAGGCAATAGCACATCATTGCAGCGTTTCGCTACAATATATCACTTCATCATTACCAAAACTGATAGCAACTAAACGCTGCTGTCCTTTACAATTACAACTATAGAGATTTTTATCTGACTATTTGCTTAACTATTTAACCAAGGTCAAGAATATGGCTACTACTACTTCTGATGCTGCGAATGCGAATAAAAAAGACAGCACAGCTCCTATAAAAAACGATGCGCGCGATGCTGCACTAAAGGCAGCTGCACAGCGCCCACCCTATGACGCCAGTACGTTAGGCAATACCAGTACGCGTGATTTGGTGCCAGCAATGCCAACCCATTTGTCAGCGCCAGGGGTCAATTTGGGTGCGTATATCAATACTGTTCATCAAATCCCTATCTTGACTACTGTACAAGAGCAAGAACTAGCCCACCGCTATTATGATGAAGGCGATGTCGAAGCAGCACGTCTGCTGGTAATGTCACATCTGCGTTTTGTCATTCATATTGCACGTAGCTATTCAGGTTATGGACTGCCACAAGCTGATTTAATCCAAGAAGGTAATCTTGGATTGATGAAAGCAGTCAAACGTTTTGATCCCAATAAAGGTGTGCGCTTGGTGTCTTTTGCCGTACATTGGATCAAAGCTGAAATTCACGAATTTGTCATCCGTAACTGGCGCATCGTAAAAGTTGCGACCACCAAAGCCCATCGCAAGTTATTCTTTAACTTGCGTAGTTTAAAGAAAACCAATAATCAGCTCACGCTAGAAGAAGCAGACGCGATTGCCAAAGACTTGAATGTTACGCGCAAGCAAGTGCTAGAGATGGAGTCACGCCTGACTTCTTATGATGCTTCATTTGAAGCACAGTCAAGTGACGATGATGATGGTCGTTATGCACCGCAGCTGTTTTTGGAAGATGGCATCGATCCTGCTGAGCAGTTGGAAGAAGAAGACTGGGAAGAAAATAACTCATCAGCATTGATCGCGGCTATGGGTACATTAGACGACCGTTCACGCGATATCGTCGAGCAGCGTTGGCTCTCTGAGCAAAAGTCCACTTTGCACGAGCTGGCAGCGGTTTATTCTATCTCGGCTGAACGTGTCCGTCAGATCGAAAAAAACGCGATGGACAAAATCCGCGATGCCATGACCATTGATAGCGTGATCTTGCCAGATGACATTCAGTAGCTCTAAAAAAATACGAGTTTTGCCATGCTAAATTGGATCGGTATTGCCGCAATTAATATGGCTATTGCTGTCGCTTTGGGCGCATTTGGTGCTCATGGTTTAGAAAGCATGGTCAGTGCACAACAGCTTGAATGGTGGCATACCGCGACGCTGTATTTGTTCATACATGCGCTGGGTCTATTAGTTGTGGGCTTACTGATACGCTTAAAATATACCACTCAAACTACGGCTTGGTTATTGCAAATCGGTATTATTATATTTGCCGGTAGTTTGTATGCCATGACGCTTGGGGCACCGCGCTGGTTTGGCGCGATTACGCCCATTGGCGGGGTTCTTATGATTGTGGGTTGGTTATGGCTTGCTATCTCTACATTTCGACTTGAGAGCTCAATAGATTAATCCATTCTACTCATACCTGCCGAAGATTGATTGATATTATGAGTATGGATAAAAATAGTCGCCTATAAGATTAAAAGCATCTATATTGCGACTAATACTTATAGGACCATTACTACAAGGAATCTCAAATTATTAAGGAGGATTTTATATGAGCACCATTAGTGTTAATGGTAAAAACTTACAAACCACTCATCAGACAGTGCAATTAGTCATCAATGAACTTGGACTCAGTCAAGGACGCTATGCCGTTGAAGTAGATGGTGAGCTAACACCAAAGAGTGAGCTAGCTCAATTGCGTATTGTAGAAGGTATGAATATTGAGGTGGTACAAGCGGTCGGTGGCGGCTAGTTTTTTATACTGTATTTTATCATAAGCTTTTGTCAGACGCGGACTCTTAGCAATATCATAAAAAAGACCTCAACGTATCAAACGTTTGAGGTCTTTTTTCTTTTGTGGATCATCATTGATTAGCAGGGCAGCTATTTATCTCATTTCTTATTTGTTAGCTTACCTTGAAAGATTTTTGATAATCCTCTTCACTATCTAATTCATCTAATCAATGTCAGTTAAATATCGTACTAAGCTGCTGGTACAGCTTCAGCAGGCGCGGTGTCTTGATAGCGATCTTCACGCCCAGCACCCTGCGTCTTTTTACGCTCTTGACGGGTCTTGTACTTACGTACTTGTCTATCAAGTTTGTCTGCCATCTCATTAATGGCTTTATACATATCATCTTCTAAGGCTTGGACAAACATTTCTTGACCTGAGACGCGCATAATTGCTTCAGCTTTATGGCTTTTTTTACCGCCATCACTTGCGCCGCTATTGTCTAACGATAATATCACTTTAATACTCTGTATCTGATCAAAGTGTCGCTCTACTTTTTCAAGCTTTTCACGAACTGCTGTGTCCATAGCTTCGGTAACACTGATATGGTGACCACTGATAGAAACATTCATATTATTGTCCTTGTATTTGTAACTTACATTCAACAGATGAAGTCGCATTCCTGCTCTTATCATCCTGCCTTACCAATAACTTATCTAATGCTTCTAGTAAGATTTCGACGTATCCTTTTATCGTCTCCTTTATTCATTACAAGTAAATACTATAGATTGGCACTTAGATTTCGTTGTTGGTATGACTCTAATTTGTCATGAAAGAGAGATAGTAGCAAGACGTTAAATTGTAATTAAGTGTAACAATAGCTGTTGTTTCTATCATGTTTCTATATAATCAAAAAATTTTATTTTTTATATCTTGCCACAGAAATATTAATAATTACTCAATGTATTTATAGATGGCTGTATTTAAACGATTAATACTTCTGTTTGCGCTGAGTGGATGAGCCAATATTCATGGCTTCACGATATTTGGCAACAGTTCTTCTGGCAATATCGATACCGTCTGCCAATAATTCTTTTTGAATACGGCTATCCGAGAGCGGTTTTTTGGGATCTTCATCAGCGATGAGCTTTTTAATCATGGCACTGATGGCCGTTGATGAGATATCGCCATCCGAACTGCTGACGTGAGAAGAAAAAAAGTGCTTTAGTGAAAATAGTCCTTGCGGTGTCAAAATCGTCTTACTGGTAGTGAGACGTGAGACAGTGGACTCGTGTAGATCCACTTCTTCTGCAATTGCCTTTAGGATAAGTGGTTGCATAGCCGTCGCACCGTGCTGCAAAAACTCCTGTTGATAACGCACAATACTGGTTGCTACTTTTAATAGGTTTTGGTTACGCTCTTCGATACTGCGGATAAAGAGGCGCGCATCGGTGAGGTTTTCGCGTAGATATTGGTTGTCCGGGCTGTCATCACCGCGTTTGACTAAATTGGCATATTCTTGGTTGACTCGCAGTTTCGGCAAGGTGTCAGGATTGAGGCGTACATGCCAACCGTCTTCTAATGCCTCAGCATTGGCAGTGGCTTTACGACTCCTAATGGGTGTGACTAATACATCTGGAATGTCGTAACTGTCGGGCTGCTGGGTATAATCAGGCTGGTTGATCTGAAAGAGTAATCCGGGTGAAGGGTTTAAGGTGCGCAGTAAGTTAAGCGCAGGGGTGATGTTCTCAGGGGCAAGGCCTGTCCGTTCAGTAAGCGCTTTGATATTGTTACTGACTAAATGCTCGCCCGCCGTTAGCAGCGCTTTTGCTTCTTTGAGATATTTAGTATTGGCGTCTAGCTTGGATAACTGAATCGCTAGGCACTCACTCAAATGACGTGCGCCAACGCCAATCGGATCGCAAGATTGGATCATACGCAATACGGCCATGACCTCGTCGTACTCAACGCGTTCATCCCACTGATAAAAGTTGGCCATGGTATCAAAGCTCTGTAGCAGCTCATCGATATCAATTCGTATGAATCCCATGTCATCCATAGAGTCCATCAAATACTCTGCAATCATGGTGTCCGTCTCTGATAGGCGCTTAAAGTTGAGCTGCCAACGTACGTGATCTTGGATAGTCGACGAAGTACCGCCCTGATAACTATCAAAATCCTCATCGCCTCTATTATTGCCTGCGCCTGTTGATGTCGAAGCGTAATTCTCTTTATCAAAACTGCTAGCATCGAAGCTATCCGTCTCAAAACTGCTGTCACTATCCATCGCTCCATCATCAATACTAGATTGCTGCAGTTTCTCCCAGCTGTCAGTGCTATCGTCACCATAGTCTGTATGGTTATCAGATCCTGCGCTAGATGCGTCACTGCTGCTTTGATTCCAGCTATCAAGTGTTAATGACTCGCTTAGCTCATCTGCTCTATCGTCACGGTTATTCTCGTACTCGTCATCATCCTCTTCGATACGTTCAAGCAGCGGATTACTATCCAGTTTGGCTTGAACCTCTTGTGCGAGCTCAAGACTAGAGAGCTGCAGCAATTTAATGGCTTGCTGCATTTGCGGTGTCAGTTTTTGTGAGGTGCTTAGCGTGCTCGCCAATCCGAATGACATACTCATGGGCGGCTTATTACACTCCAGTCTTGGTCATATTGTATTTATTTTGCCAATTAAGGCGATGATGTCACCTTAACAGGACATGACGATAGCATTTTTTATCACAATTTTGCTACGTTAATTTATATCCTATCCAGATACGATTGGTATGTTTGTGATACAAATTTAGCATGTTTGCCTTAATAACCAACCGATAACTATGAATGGTTTGTTCAGCGTCATCAACATTTTATAATAAAAAACGTCATAAAAAATTGTCATGAGCAGCCATCAAGACTTACCCGTCACGGAGAATATTGTCATGCATGACCAAACAAATATCCCTCAATTTAGCACAGCTGCCATTCAAATGAACAGCCAGCAAGACATTGATGGCAATTTAGCGAATATAAAAGCGGCGATCATTGATGCCAAATCGCACGGTGCTGAACTCGTTGTCGTACCTGAAAACTGCTGTAGCATGGGCCAGCAGTTTGCGACTGCAGAGCGTTTTGACGCGCTCTCAGCGACGATGGCAGAGTATGCCCGCACTCATAATATATATCTACTGGCAGGCTCACTGCCTTGCCCTTATCGGCCTGATGGCATGGTCGTTCCTGATGGTCGGCTGCGCCAAGTTAGTCAGTTGTTTGCGCCAGATGGGACGCGAGTGGCACGCTACGACAAGATCCATCTGTTTACCGCGACCGTGGCCGACAAGCAAGGCAGCTACAATGAAGCGGCGACGTTTGAGCCGGGCACGCAGACGGTGGTTGCGCCTCTTGAGTCCGGCGACGCTGTCTATAAGCTGGGTATGATGGTCTGTTTTGATTTGCGTTTTCCTGCTCTAGCGCAGCGCTTACGTCAAGCAGGTGCTGATATATTAAGCGCACCGTCTGCTTTTACTTATCTGACTGGGCAAGCACATTGGTCGCTGTTGTTACAGGCACGTGCTTTGGACAGTCAGTGTATGGTGATTGGGGCAGCACAGGGCGGCGATCATGCATATAAAGATGGCAATACTCGCCAGACGTGGGGACATACCGCCATTACTGCTTTTGATGGCAGTGTTATTGCGAGTCATGATAGCAGTGAGCTAAATCTGTCTACGACATCTGACGTAGATAAAGGATACGCCATCGTCATGGCATCATTAGACAAGCAAGCTCAAGTGCAAGGTCGACAGAAATTACCTATCTTTGATTGTCATCGTTTGGCATAACTTAAGAAGTAACATAGATTGCTTAAACCGTAGATTACTCAATTAGGTAGGATTTTCATCATTTTGAGTGTGGGTGGCTCGTGGATGGGCGCGATCATAGACTTGTGTTAATTTGGCAAAATCAACGTGGGTGTAAATTTGCGTGGTACTGATATCGCTATGTCCTAACATCTCCTGCACGGCACGCAAGTCACCACTACCTGACAGCATGTGTGAGGCAAAGCAATGACGCAGTAGATGTGGATACATGTTTTGCGCAATACCTGCGCGAGTCGCCGCAACTTTTAGACGCTGCTGTACTGCTCGCGTCGATAGTCTGGTGCCGAGTTTTTCGCTAATGAACAAGGCACTGTCCATCTGTTCGACCCATAGATTGCGATGCGGTAGATAGCGTGTTATCGCCTCTGCTGCCTTTGCACCTAATGGTACTAAGCGGGTTTTGTTACCCTTACCAGTGACTCGCACCCGTAAATCAGACAAGTCCACATCAGCCATATCAAGTGCGACCAACTCGCCAACACGTAGACCACTACTATAGAGCAGCTCAAACATGGCTTTATCACGCAACCACAAGCGCGCCTGCTCTGGCGTATCAGGGATTTGTTGATCGAGTAACTGCGTCAATAAATCCACATCAGCGATAGAGGGTAATGGTCTAGGGCTACGCTTGAGCTGATAGCCGGTCGTTGGATTGATACGCGCCAAATCCTCCTCTATGAGCCAACCATAAAAATGCCGAATCGCTGACAGCTCTTGCTGAACGCTAGCAAGCGCAAGCTTGTCTTCATCGAGACGCTGACTAATATGCTGAGCCAGTTGGCGCTTATCACAACGCGTCCACGTCAGACGCTTACCGCGTAAGAACAGTGCCAGTTGGTTTAAGCCAGCAAAATAAGCGGTCAGCGTATGCGGCGAGTGATTACGCACAGACAGCGTATTGAGCCAACGATGGACAGGTGCTAATAACGCTCGTAGCGCGGCATCTGACTCTATATTCGCCGCCAGCTCAGCTGATAGCCAAGGTGCCGTTTGCGTTGTCTGACCGTCTTGATGAGTGGACATAACCATATCAGAAGCACCCATGTTATTGATATCATTTGTCTAATGACAAATATCAGCCTTCAGAACTTGGCTTAATACCTGCTTGCGCCATCAAACCATCTGGACTAAAGACTCCTTCATAAACAAAAGCAGTCGGACCTGTCATCATAACTGAATAGCCAGGCTGCCACTTGATGATCATGCTGCCACCATAGAGCTGCGCGCGCACTTCTTCGCCTTCATCGAGCCAGCCCTCTCTTATACCGACTGCAACTGCTGCACAGGCGCCCGTGCCGCAAGCTTGCGTCTCGCCCACGCCGCGCTCATACACACGCAGACGAATATGACGCTGGTTCATCACTTGCATAAAGCCCACGTTGACGCGATCTGGGAACGCTGGATGGGACTCAATGGCCTTGCCTAACGTCTCAACCTCAGCGTCCAGCACGTCATCAACTTTGATAACGGCATGTGGGTTGCCCATATTGGCGACATATAGCTGTACAGGTGTGCCATTGACATCTAGGTGATAAGTGTTTTGGATTTTGGTCGTGGCTCTTGGGCTAAAGGGAATCTCATTTGGCTCAAACTTGGGCTTACCCATATCAACCTCTACCCAACCAAACCGATCAGTGGTCAAAGAGATAATGCCGCTCGCCGTCTCAACCCGTAGACGCTGCTTAAATGACAGTTTACGTGCTTGGACAAAACGAGCGAAACAGCGCGCACCATTGCCGCATTGCTCCACCTCGGTGCCATCCGTGTTAAAAATACGGTAACTAAAATCAACATCGGGGCGCATCGGTGGCTCGACCACAAGCAGTTGATCAAAGCCAATACCTAGGTGGCGATCTCCCAATAACTCTACCAACTCCTTGGTCAAATCTAGGCGCTGGGTCACCAAATCGATAACCATAAAATCATTGCCCAGCCCATGCATTTTAGTAAATTCTATTAGCATATCTTTGATGTCCTATCCTATTTTTATGTATGGCTTATATTAGCACGCTGTCAGATACAATCATAATTATCACCGCTATCAAATACCAACTTATCGTTATACCTCGAACTCGATATATGCCATTCGAGTTTGCCATAAAAAACCCACCGTTATCATCACGGTGGGTTTTATTTATTATGCAAAAACAGTGTCAGTGTTGGCGGCTTTATTTATCCTGCCACAGTATTTCGTCAGCATACAAGGCTTCAACCGTTTCACGTTTGCGGATGAGCTGATGGTTATTACCTGATACCATCACTTCGCTGGCACGCGGACGCGAGTTGTAATTACTACTCATGGTAAAGCCATAAGCACCTGCGCCTGTCATAGCCAGCACATCACCTTCAGCTAGTGATAGTAGGCGGTCTTTTGCTAAGAAATCCCCTGTCTCGCAAATCGCGCCAACGATGTCCCACGGCTTTGTACCATTTGTATCAATACCATCGCTCGGTAATGTACTTGGAATCACAGCCATTTCAGCTTGATATAAAGCAGGACGAATCAAGTCGTTCATCGCCGCATCGACGATCGCAAAGTTTTTGTGCTCAGTCGGCTTGAGTACATCGACTTGCGTCAATAGCACGCCAGCATTGGCAACGATACTACGACCCGGCTCAAAGAATACAGTCAAACCAAGCTCGCTAAGCTTTGGTAATAAAGCCTCGGCAAACTCATCGATAGACACGGGCGTCTCATCAATATAACGCACGCCTAGACCGCCACCCAAATCGATATGCTGCAACTCAATACCAGCATCACGCAGGCTATGTATCAGCTCAATGACTTTGTCTAATGCAGCGACAAACGGCGCGACTTCCGTCAGCTGTGAGCCAATGTGACAATCAATACCAACGATATCGATATGCGATAAATCTGCCGCTTGCTGATAGACCGCTAGAGCGTCTTCGTGGGTAATACCGAACTTGTTGTCTTTAAGACCCGTTGAGATATACGGATGCGTCTTGGCATCGACATTTGGATTGACGCGCAATGAGATTGGCGCACGCTTATCGAGTGCTGCCGCCACCTCGTTGATTAAGGTCAGCTCACTGATCGACTCGACGTTAAAGCAGCCGATACCTTGGGTCAATGCGTATTCGATATCGCCGTAAGTTTTGCCAACACCTGAGAAGACAACGCGCGCTGCCTCGCCGCCTGCAGCCAATACGCGCATCAGCTCACCACGAGAGACGATATCAAACCCAGCACCTGCCTGCGCAAGCACCCCAAGCACTGCAAGATTCGAGTTTGCTTTTACCGCATAGCATACCTGATGATTGAGACTGGCGAAGCTATCGGTATAGGCTTTATAAACATCCAGTATCGCCTGCTTTGAGTAGACATAGCATGGCGTACCATACTGTTTTGCCAACGCATCAACACTGACCTGCTCCATATATAGCGCGTCATCGTGATAGCTTAGCGCGGGCAGATGAGCGCTTAGCGCTTTAGGATCAACATATAGACCGTGCTCAGTTTGGATAGTGACAGACTCGCCAGTGGCAGAATCGGTTACGTCAGCAGGTAGTTCAGAATGACTCATATAAACATCTCTAATATAATCAGGGTATCAAGGGTAAGAATAAAAGTTAATAATCGTTAGGATCCGTACTCGGCTCAGGCAGTATTTGCTGCTCATCTAAATAGTCATTTTTTTGATAGGTATCATCATCAATACCAGCAAAAGCGGCATCTTGTGGATTACTTGTACTACTTAGTACAGACGAGCTACCCTCTACCGTTTGGCTACTGGACTCTGGTAAGTACAAAGCGCCTTTTTGTCCGCAACCTGACAACCCTACCATCATCGCACTGCCAATCACTAAAGTAATAATGGCACGGCGACTGGCAAGTCTTAACAAGGCGATATGCCCAGTTTCTGATGAGCGAAGTATAGTAGACATAGAGTGGATAACCTGTGAGCGTGTAGCGGTGTAAGTGCGATTAAAAATCGTAATAAATAAAAAGCGAAAAAGGCAGCCAAAAAATAGCCAATATCAACGTTTTAATCATAGCATTATGACACAAAGCTGTACGCATACTGAACAGCATTGGCCAATAAATTTGGCTCATAGTGGAGATGGGTTTGATGCTTTTATTAGAATTTACTGACGATATTGATTGATAATCTGCGCATAAAAACATGTCTAATAGGTATTTAGACAATATTTCTTACAATTTTTGATATTTATAAGGCAGCTCTATAACAGCCAATAATCAATAGCTAAAGTACCTAGGAGCCATTAGCTATAACAGATGTATCAATATTTTGAACGCTTGATAGACACCAATTTTAAACCTTACCGTTATCGCGGTATAGCTACAAAAATATGTTACATTATACCGCGACCTTACGGCTATGATGAGGCGTAGGCCTGCGATTCGGCGGTACTGCTATATAGTAATAAGATACAACCATCAGCCTCAGTATGACTAAGATCGATCATATACTTGTTTGATAGATCAGCATGGATATGGCTAATTTTGTGTTAAACACCGATCAATCTATCATCACCTTAATATGAACACGATGCGATGCCAGTATCACTTTTATCATAGTAATCTGACGATATGATGATTTTTCACCTACAAAAACCCACCTATAAAAACCAATCTAAGGATAGAGTATGAGCGCCAGCCTAACGACCACTTTTGATGATAAGAACTCTGAAACATCAACCCTGACCAGCCCAACTTTGGTTTTAAACTGCGGCTCGTCTTCCATCAAATACGCGTTGATTAGCGATGACAACTCTACTCGTATCACCGGTCTTGCCGAAAACTTAGGTCTTGATACGGCTCGTATCAAGCACACGACCTTAAACGGTGAAAAGCTCGAAATATCTATCCCTGGTGGTCGCCATAAGCTGGCATTACAAAAAATTCTTGAGCTACTAGAGCAGTATCACTTCATCGCCGTCGGTCATCGTGTGGTACATGGTGGTCGCGAATACTCTAAAGCCGTTCGCGTTGATGAGCATGCGTTAGAAGAAGTGAAGCGCCTCAAAATACTAGCTCCGCTACACAACCCTGCAAATGCGCTGGGTATCGAAGCGGTTCAGGCGATCTATCCTGATATGCCGCAAGTGGTGGTCTTTGACACCGCTTTTCACCAAACCATGCCGCCCGTTGCCTTTCGCTATGCGCTGCCAAAGTATCTATATGAAGAACATAGAATCCGTCGCTATGGTTTTCATGGGACATCTCACGCCTATGTCTCAGAGCGTGCCAGCCAAATCACTGAGGCAAAAGGCCCGCATGGTTGGTTGACCGCGCATTTGGGTAATGGCTGTTCAATCGCGGCGGTATACGATGGCAAGAGTCTCGATACCAGCATGGGACTGACGCCACTTGAGGGGCTGATGATGGGCACGCGTAGTGGCGATGTAGATCCTAGCTTGCACATGCATCTGAAACGTCAGCTCGATATGAGCTTAGAAGAGACCGACAAAATGCTCAATAATGACAGCGGTCTACTCGGCATCTCAGGACTGTCTAACGACTTGCGTACCATTGAGCAAGCAGCCAGTGAAGGTCACGAAGATGCGCAGCTCGCGATCGAGATGTTCTGCTATCGTGCTGGTAAATATCTGGCCAGTCTTAGCTGTGCGCTACCAGAGTTTACTGGTATTGTCTTTACTGGCGGTATCGGTGAGAACTCCGACATTACACGTACCAAAATCTTGGCAGTGATGCGTCATTTCGGTATCAAAATAGATGCTGACAAAAATGCCAGTTTGGTTCGTGGTAAAGAAGGCAGCTTCCACGCAGATGACAGCAGTATCGAGCTATGGGTCGTCCCAACTGATGAAGAGTACCGTATTGCTCAAGAGACGCGTCAGGCATTGAATTTAATATAAGCGTGAGCGTGTTTGATACGCCATATCTATATAATTAACATTTGCTATAAAGCTATGGCGTAAACACTCAATACATGGCTCATTCTGCCAAGAGTGATTTGAACTTAATAATAAAATAAACCGTAGGATACACTATGCAGACCATTTTACTTGTTCCCATTAGCCGCGGTATCGGTGTGACATCAGCCGCGCTTGGCCTGATTCGCGCCTTTGATTATAACGGTATCAAAGCGGGCTTTATGAAGCCGTTTTTGCAAGACGATACACTAGATAAGCAGCACAGCTTAGACAGCTCAAGCGCATTGACCATGCATGCCTTTGGTCTAAAGCCGCCCAAATCGATCAGCCGTCAGCACGTCGAGCGGATGCTGGGCGATGGCAATCTTGATGATTTGATGGAAGAAGTGATTGCCAATTATCACACCATCGATGATGGCCATGACGTCATCATCTGTGAAGGTCTGGTGCCGACCACTGAGACCTCTTACGCCTCACAAATCAACCGTGCGCTTGCCCATGCTTTAGATGCCAAGATTATATTTGTCAGTACGGCTGATATCAGCAAGCCTGCCTATTTAGCAGACAAACTGGATGTGCATGCTCGCGAGTTCGGCGGTGTCATGGATGCGCGTACGCTTGGCGTAATTTTGATGCGGGTACAAGACGTGCCTAACACCTTTGAGAATCAACCAGTCGCTCCGGGTGAGGCGGTCGTCAGCTTAGATCCAACCTTTTTGCAAGAAGTGCAGCGCCTATCGCCCTCGTTCAATACTGACGCGTTTCGCCTCATCGGTGTCGTTCCCTTTAGCGATTCGTTATCAGTACCACGCACATGGGATATTGCCACAGAGCTGGATGCTACTTGGCTCAATGTCGGTGAAGCAAAGACTCGTCGCATCAATCGCATCAGTCTAACGGCGCGCTCGGTAGCACGCGTCAACGAAGTTTTTAAGCGCGGTACGTTAATGGTGGTGCCTGGTGACCGTGATGATTTATTGCTGGCTGCTGGGTTGGCCTGTATTAACGGGATTCCATTGGCAGGTCTGGTACTCACTGGCGGTATCACCCCAAGCAAAACGGTCGCTGAGCTTTGGCAGTCGGCGCTCAAAACCGGCATCCCTGTCATGAGTGTCGAAAGTGACAGCTATCAAACGGTACAGAGCTTGATGCATATGAGTTCTGAGATTCCAAGCGATGACACTGAGCGGGCGGAAGAAGTGGCGCGTTATGTCGCTGCTCATTTGGATTTGAGCTGGATTAAAGAATACTTTAGCCGTAATCATGAACCGCGCTTGTCCCCCTCTGCGTTTCGCCATCAGTTGGTCAAAAAATCACAGCACGCCAAAAAACGTATCGTATTGCCAGAAGGTTCTGAGCCACGTACCGTCGAAGCGGCCTGTATCTGTCAAAGCCGCGGTATTGCCAACTGCGTACTGCTGGCCAAGCGTAGCGATGTCGAGCAAGTCGCCAAAAATCGCGATTTGACGTTGCCAGAAGGTCTGGAAATCATCGACCCCGACACCCTTGATATGAGCAAATATATCGCTGCCGTCGTTGAGCGCCGCAAAGGCAAAACTGGCGCAGACGTCGCCGCTGAATATCTAAAAGATACGGTATATCTTGGCACCATCATGCTGCAGCTAGATGAGGTCGATGGTCTGGTCTCAGGTGCGATTCATACTACTGCCAATACCGTACGCCCAGCGTTTCAATTAATCAAAACCGCGCCGCAGTACTCGCTCGTATCATCCGTGTTCTTTATGCTGTTGCCTGAGCAAGTGGTTGTCTATGGTGACTGTGCGATTAATCCTGATCCGAATGCTGAAGAGTTGGCAGAAATCGCCATTCAATCGGCACAGTCCGCTGCTGCCTTTGGTATCGATCCAAAAGTCGCGATGATCAGCTATTCTACGGGCTCATCAGGCGCAGGCGCGGATGTAGAAAAAGTCGCTCGTGCCACCCAAATCGTCCGTGAGCGTGCGCCGAACCTCAAAGTCGACGGCCCACTACAGTATGATGCCGCTTCGGTCATGAGTGTGGGTAAACAAAAAGCGCCTGACTCTCCTGTTGCTGGTCAAGCCAACGTCTTTATTTTCCCTGATCTCAATACGGGTAACACCACGTATAAAGCGGTACAGCGTAGCGCCAATGTCATCAGCGTTGGACCGATGCTGCAAGGTTTGAATAAACCCGTCAATGACTTATCTCGTGGTGCGCTGGTCGATGACATCGTCTATACCATCGCGTTAACTGCTATCCAAGCGTATAGCGATTTGATTTAATCGCTGTCATACTTGTTAATTAAAGTCCTTTATATCGCCGACTATCGTCATGATGGTCGGTTTTTTATTGGTGCTGTGGTGGTATAGTCAAAGTATCTCAAAAACGATACGGTACTGCTAATATCAATTTTTGCAGCCTCTGTCTGCGCAGGCACAGCAAGCAAAAAAATTGATATTAGCAGTGCATAATGTAGCGGTATTAATTTTCACTGACTATAGGTGGTGATAGATAGTGATGACAGATACTCGCCCGCCCTCTACAATAGCGCTATGATTCAGTTAATATAAAACTTAATATAAAAAGGTCAGCAGATAAAGAATGAGATGTACCAAAGAGAGCATACCCCTCATTCTATTATTTGCATTTATTTATGCCAAATACGAGCAATAACTTTCACGAACAGACCTCTGCCCCTGCCATCCGTGCTTACCTTGGCGGCTCGTTTGATCCGGTACATAATGGTCATTTAGAAGTGGCTATACACGTCTATCAGGACTTATTACCAATCGCAAAGCAGCAAAACTGCCCCTTGCACGTCTCTTTATTACCCAATGCGCGCTCGCCATTTAAGGCGCAAAGCACAGATCCTGCTCATCGCTTGGCCATGTTGCAGCTGGCAGTACAAGACACACCGATACAAATTAATGAGCTAGAGCTATGGCAAGCGCCGCCTGTCTATACGATCGACAGTGTACGCACACTCAGGCAGCAGTATCCTAATGACTGTTTAATATTTATCATGGGTATGGACAGCGCGCGCAGTTTGGATAAATGGAAGGATGGATTACGACTCATTGACTATGTCAATCTGTGGATATTTAATCGTGAGGATAGCGATCATATTAATGATGGAGTGTCTGACAGTGCGACATCATTTGAAAACCCTATAGCGGCCTCGCAATATTTAGCGACCTTGCAATCGCAATTGCCGCTACCTTTACAACCACATGTAACCAACTCACCGATTGAGCTATTAACCCCAATTGCTCGATGCTTGGTAGATAGCACGGAAGACGATAGCTCAAAAACAAATAGCCTTGACGTAAATAGCACTGACTTGAAAAGCGCTATGAAAGGACGCATTTATATAGATACGCGACCGATCACTGCCGTATCAAGCACGCAAATACGCGAGCAACTACAAATATTGGGCAATAAAACAAATAAAATGCCCGTCACTGACAGGCAAATCGCATCTATCGCACCAATAAATGATATTATGAGCAATACTCACCCCAATTCATTAGCTAAATGGCTCAATCCTGCCGTTTATCACTATATTATCGCCCATCAGCTATATTCTGCTGCTCAATTCCGTTAAAATCGCCTTATCTATGTCATTTTGCCTATCCTGTCTCTATACGTGACTGACGACATATGATCAGTCGAATCAGACAAATTGACGTTTTACCCCTTTATTTTTAATAGTTACGATTGAAGAGATTAAAATTTATGATCAACACCATGACCGAAGAACGCTTAACCGTGTGCTTGAACCTTGTACAAGGCGCGCTAGATGATATGAAAGCAAAGAACATCACTGTAATGAATGTAGAAGACTTAACTGACGTCACCGAACGTATCGTCATCGCTGATGGTACCTCAAAACGTCATGTACGCGCGATGGCGGATAGCGTCGGCGCTGAAGCCAAACAAGCGGGCTTTATGCCACTTGGCCGCGAAGGTGGTATCGACTCTGATTGGACGCTGATTGACTTGGGCGCGGTTGTCGTTCATATCATGACCCCGCAAGCGCGTGAGTTCTATGACTTAGAAGGTCTATGGTCATCACCGGATCAGTTGGCTGAGCTGGTCGCCACACCGCGTGAAAAGAAAACCGCTGGTCGTCGCAACAAGAACAAATAAGAGTGTTGAGTACAATGAGCGCGCCATGTTAAAAGTATGAGATCAAAAAGACCAGAATCGTTATTCTGGTCTTTTTTTGTGCCGATATTTAGACATATCTGTCATGATAAACAGCCATTAGAATGGATAATTGTCGGATAGATTGCTATCATCCTTACCACTATTACTGCGCAAATTTTGTCCTGCTCTCACGTATCACTAAGGATTGCCCATGTCTGCTACTCACCGCTCAAATTCTGAGATTAACCTACCCTTGCATGTGGCAAACTTAGTATGTGTCCGCACAGGCAAAGCCATGCCTTTCACTCGTGAAGAAATGAGTGCCATTGATAAAGCGCCCATTGCAGCGCCCGTCGCCGTCAACTTTATGGGACTGACCACCGACGAGCAAGCCGATCGCAAACATCATGGTGGCCCACTCAAAGCCGTGCATCAATTACCAACTGTCACTTATGAAAAAATCAATACCGAGTTCGATCTAAACGTGCGCGTCGGTACGCTCGGAGAAAACCTTACCACTGAAGCCGTTGATGGCTTGCCTGAGATGGATGAATCTAACGTCTGTATTGGCGATGTTTATCAGTATGGCGACGACAAAATAAACGGTGAAGGTAGCGTGCAACTGCGCATCGTCCAACCGCGCCGCCCATGCTACAAAATCAACGATCAGATTGGTCAGTTTACCAAAGTACCCAATATCGCGGCATGGGTCAGCAAGCAAGGCATCTCAGGCTGGTATTTTCAAGTCGTGCGTGATGGCATGATTAACGCTGAGTTGCCGGTCTACTTAGTCGAACGTCCCTATCCGTTTGCTACGCTTGAGACACTTTGGCAGTTGTCTAATTCAAAAGAAAAGTTTGATGCTGAGATTATTGAGCCGTGGCTGGCCATTGAGTGTTTGGAGGCGAGTTGGAAAAAAGTGTTGGCGAAGAAGATTAAGTGAGTTTAGATAAGCTTTTACTTGATAGATATAAAAGAGTCGATAATAAGGTCAAATAATGAATGATATAACTATTCCTTGTTACTTTTTAAAGGGAAATGACATTGTATTATCTGCGAATGAAGTCAACTATGCTATCCAACATGAGCTTATATATTTAAAAGATTTAGGTGAAATTGTCGATATATCATTGAGCAAATACCCTAACGATGAGAATCTGCTGGAGTTGGCTCTTAATCTGCTATTAGACAGTTTTGACATAGACACTAATGTTAGATTTTTAAGTTCAACGTCTCGTGAGTCGACCTATGAGCCGAAATCAGTAAGCAATAAATGGAGATACATTCTCTTACTTTGGCTCTATGAAAATAGAAAAAATAGTAGTGCTGATTACGATAGAATCAATACAGTCTATGCTGATTTCGATTACCCTGTAGATATGGAAAGACTAATAAATTATATGCCTACTCATGGTAATAGTGAAAAGCTAGGCTATGACAATATCTTGCATAGCTGGAAAGACTATTTAGATACGTATAAATACTTAATCGAATCTTAAAACACTTCAATCTGAACTACCCCTTGGAAAGATATCATTCCTAAACAGAGCATTTCATGGTAAAAAAAATCTTCTTAGCACTTGTCTTAACCCTGCCTTTGATTGGTTGCGTGACGACGACCTCACCAGTGGCAACAACCAAAAACTACAGCGTCGACAGCGACACCTATCAATCGACTGGCAAAAGCCAGCGTATCAAAACCATCGTCCTGCACTATACAGTCTCAGACAACGAGCGCTCGATAAAGACATTGACCACTGGCAATGTGAGCGCGCACTATCTGGTCTTAGACAGTGACGATGATAAAATTTATAACCTCGTACCAGAGTACGAGCGTGCGTGGCATGCAGGCGAAGGTGGCTTTTCAGGTCGAACGATATTAAATGACACATCTATCGGTATCGAAATCGTCAATGCAGGGATCAAGCCTGAATATCGAGACGCGCTAAAGAATGGCAATATGAATTACCATCCTTATGGTCATTATGTGGCGTTTGATGAATTGCAGATTAAAAAAGTTGCGGAGCTGGTACAAGATATCGCTAGACGCTATGACATCTCACCAAAAAACATCATCGGTCATGCAGATATGGCACCCTCGCGCAAGATCGACCCGGGTGCAAAATTCCCATGGGAGCGACTGTATAAAGAGTATGGTATCGGCGCTTGGTATGATGAAGCGGACAAGCAAGAAATTATGAATCGGCGTACCTTGGTCGCGCCAAGCGTGCAGGAGATCAAGCAAGCTTTTCGCAAATACGGCTATCAAATCAATAATAGCGACGAGTGGGACAAGCCCAGTCGCGATGTCATCTATGCGTTTCAACTGCATTTCAGACCGCATAATCCAACAGGTAATATGGATAGCGAAACCTATGCGATATTACAGGCGCTCAATATGAAGTATGCTAGTCGCGATGATTTTTATTAAAGCGATACAAATATAGGTAGTTTAAAAAGATAACTAGCGCGACTGGCAGGAATTTTTCTCAGCCTCTGTCAGCGTAGACACAGCACGCCAGAAAATTCATACCAGTCAAGCGTGATAACATAAGGTCTATGTTTTATTATCGGACATAACAACAATGAAAAAGGACATATTATGAGCACCCTATTTAGTGTCAATTTAAACAAACTCGCCTTAATTAGAAACTCAAGAGGCACAGATTATCCCAATCTGCTGTACTTTGTGAAGAAGCTGATTGATCTGGGTGTCAAAGGCTTCACCGTACATCCGCGACCTGATGAGCGTCATATCAGATACCAAGATGTCTACGATATCAGTCAGTTTTTGACAGACTATCCAGAGATTGAGTTCAATATTGAGGGCAACCCAAACGAGCAGTTCTTAAAGATTATCCGTGAAGTCAAACCGCATCAATGTACGCTCGTGCCCGACAGCGAAGACCAACTCACCTCCGATCATGGTTTCGACATCATCAAACATAAAGACATGCTGTCAGCGTTGAGTCATGAGTTGCAAGGGTTTGGCACACGCTGCGCGGTATTTATCGATCCTGATATCGAGCAAATCAAAGCAGTCATCGACAGCGACGTGCAAACGATCGAGATGTATACCGAAGAATGGGCGCGCACCTACAGTAATGGTAAGAACGATGACAATATTGATTTCGATGAGGTCAAGCAACGCTTTGGCGACTGTATTACCCTCGCCAGTGACAACGGCATTCGCGTCAATGCGGGTCATGATTTGAATTTAGAGAATCTAGCCGATCTGCTCAGTCTTGGTCATATCGCTGAGGTGTCTATCGGTCATGCGTTTACGATTGAATCACTAGAGCAAGGCATGGATAATGTGGTGCGTCAGTATTTAGACATCTGTGCTTAACTCGCATCAATAAGCAAATAATTTGGCTCTATCAACAAACCCTAAGCAAACGCCAATAATAGTAAAAAAGGAATCTTTATGTATCAAGCCTTTCAAAAACATCTACAACAAGAAATCAGCGATATCCGCGACGCAGGGCTGTATAAAAACGAGCGCGTTATCACCTCTCCGCAAGATGCGCTCATCACGATCGCCGATGGCCGTGAAATGCTTAACTTCTGTGCCAATAATTACCTTGGATTGTCTGACCATCCTGAGATTAAAAAGGCGGCTACCGAGGCCATTGAAGACTCAGGTTATGGCATGTCATCGGTACGTTTTATTTGTGGTACGCAAGATTTGCATAAGCAATTAGAGGCGGCGATTTCTAAGTTTTTTAATACCGAAGATACGATTCTTTATGCGGCCTGTTTCGATGCCAATGGCGGTGTCTTTGAGCCACTGCTGACTGCCGAGGATGCCATTATTTCTGATTCGTTAAACCATGCCTCAATCATCGATGGTGTGCGCCTGTGTAAAGCGGCGCGTTATCGCTATGCCAATGCGGATATGCAAGATTTAGAGACGCAATTGCAAGCAGCGCAAGCACAGCGTTTTCGTTTGATTGTCACCGATGCCGTGTTTTCAATGGATGGTAATGTGGCGCCGATGGATGAGATTTATGCATTGGCACAAAAATACGATGCCATGATCATGATTGACGAGTGTCATTCAGCAGGCGTCGTCGGTCGCACGGGTGGCGGCGTGACTGAGTTGTTTGATCTACGCGGTGATATTGAGCTGATCACTGGTACTTTGGGCAAGGCATTTGGCGGTGCGATTGGCGGCTTTACCACGGGTAAAAAAGAAATGATTGAGATGCTACGTCAACGCTCACGCCCGTATTTGTTTTCAAACTCCATTCCGCCCATGATCGCGGCCGCTGGGTTAAAAGCGTTTGAGATGCTAGCAGAGGACAATACCCTACAAGACAAACTGCATGAAAATACTGCCTATTTTGTCAAGCAAATGCAAGATGCAGGATTCGATATCAAGCCTACCGAATCGGCCATTTGTGCAGTGATGCTGTATGACGCCAATGTCTCGCAACAAATGGCAGAGGCACTGCTCGAGGAAGGCATTTATGTGATTGGCTTCTTCTACCCTGTCGTCCCCAAAAATGAGGCTCGCATTCGTGTACAGCTCTCTGCTGCCCATACTCGCGAGCAGCTCGATCAGTGTATCGCCGCCTTTATCAAAGTCGCCAAGCAAATGAAGGTAATTGATTAAGCATCGTTCGGTATTTATCTAGGGCATGTCTTCAATTCAATCGATGGTCTTCTAAATGGGTTAAAAATGGCTAAATTTTGCCAAACCGTGTCAAATAGCTGGTTAGTATCTCGATATTATCGACACTACTTTCCTTGTTTGACGGCAATTTATCTCATTTTTATTACCATTTTTAAAATGAAGACACGCTCTAGATTCAACAATAAAATGCAACACAGCTAAATAAGAGACAAGTATGAAAGCACTGGTTAAAGCCCATGATAAAAAAGGTATCTGGATGCAAGACGTACCAGAACCGACCATCGGCATCAATGACGTTAAAATAAAAATTAAAAAAACCGCCATTTGTGGCACAGATTTGCACATTTATAAGTGGGATGAGTGGTCACAAAACACCATCAAGACGCCGATGATTATCGGACATGAATACGTCGGTGTCATTAGTGACATGGGCGATGGCGTCAAGCATTTGGCAGTGGGCGACCGCGTCACAGGCGAAGGTCATATCGCTTGCGGGCATTGCCGTAACTGCCGCCGTGGTAAGCTGCATGTGTGCGAAAACACCATCGGCGTGGGCGTTGACCGCGATGGCGCGTTTGCTGAATATTTGGTGATCCCTGCCGATAATGTCATCAAACTCGATGAGCGTATCAGCGATGAGATGGCCGCCATTATGGACCCCTTTGGCAACGCCACTCATACTGCCCTTTCATTTCCGGTACTGGGTGAAGATGTGCTGATTACGGGTGCAGGGCTGATTGGTTCCATGGCAACGGCGATTTGCCGCTTCGCTGGGGCGCGTAATATCGTGGTCAGCGATATCAGTGATTATCGCCTAGAGCTTGCCAAAAAAATGGGCGCGACGATGACCATCAACCCAGCCAAGGGTGAAACCATCGAAGGCGCTATCGATACGTTAAAAATGCACGGCTTTGACATTGGGCTTGAGATGTCAGGCTCGCCTCAGGCCTTTGACTCGATGATTAGTAACATGTATAACGGCTCTAAAATTGCGCTCTTGGGCATTTTGCCTAACACCACCACGGTAGATTGGAGCAAGATTATCTTTAAGGCGTTAACCCTAAAAGGTATCTATGGGCGTGAGATGTGGGAGACGTGGTATCAGATGGAGCAAATGCTGATTAGCGGTATTGATTTGACACCTATCATTACCCATCGCATGCACATTAATGACTTCCAAGAAGGCTTTGATATTATGGAAAGTGGGCAATGCGGTAAGGTGATTTTAAGCTGGGATTGATTTTGATGATTCAGCATCTGAGAAATTGTGGTTAGCTTTTACATTATCACGACTTATAAAACGGCACTGATTTCAGTGCCGTTTTTTATATGATAAAAATCATACGAGGGATAAACTATGAGCGATTCTGAAGCCGATAAACTTGAAAAGTATTTAGCAGAAAAAGCTAAGCAAGATCAGGAAGAAGAACAAGAGTCTGAGCCGCTCTCTGCCTATAATGCTTATGTGCTAAAGGAAAGTGCTAAGATTAGTGAACTGATCGCAGAGACTAAAAAGTGTTCAGAGGATAAGTAGTAGTTTTATTGCAAAACTACTATTTCACTAGATTCCAATAATCTATTTGTACTGGCCAAAAGCAAGGGGTCAGCAACCAAATGATATGTCTTCTTCGTATTATTTACACGCAAGAATATAACCTTCCTTTCCAAGGAGTCACTCTAAAGCTTGTTCCGCTTTCGCAAGAAATAAGATTGTAGATGCTGTCATATGAAGTATATAACTTGCTAAATACTCTGGAATTACTTTCTCATTATTGCCTTTACCATGGCTGCCAAGCTTATTTCTAGGTGTTGCTATACTAGATGTTAATAGACTTTTAAGAGAGTTAAAGTGGCTTTGCCAAAAATCGGGGATCAAGTTATTATCCATGCAAATATTAACAAGCGTATTAGCCGTAGCTTTTTTATCGTACTCCCACCCTTGAGTATCGCAGATGGTTAACATAGTACTTTCAAAAGCTTTTAAACATTCGCTTAGTACGTTTCCATAATCACCATGTCTATAATGCTCGTGAGCTTTCAAGAATTCCTCTTGCGCTCCTTTATACATCGATTTATTGAGTAACTCTAGAGCAGGTTTTACCACTTCAGCATGAATCAGTTGCGAATCTACTCGTATAATCTGTCCATTCTCATACTGATAACCGATACCATTTTCTTTGAACCTTGTATTTGTCTCTTCAATTGCCGCAGATTCATCGTAGTCTATAAAATCCTTACCTTGGTATGATAATATCGTTTGGCACATTAACTCTAATACAGTTAAAGCTAATTCGACATCATCTATGTTCAAAAAATATTTTGATATTTTACTGAAAAAACTATCATAATGTTCATGCTTAATAGGTAGTTCGAACAATCCCAGTTCTTTTAACAAAACCCTGTGTACCTCTTCATAAGCTCGTCTTGAACCTCTATCTCTACCTACTAATCTCTTAGTATTATTATGAATTATCACTGGGTCAGGTTCTATCGTTTCTTTCCAAATATGAACAATCTGTACTCTAAATTTTTGAGGTAGCTCCTCATACTGATAAATATCACTATATTCACCTCGTTCACGCATGCGGCGCTTAAAATATAAATCTGTTATAGCCATATATTTTCTCTTATGGTAATTTTCAATTTAAAATATCAGTAGTATTTAGTCGTTATATTACAAAATTTGAAAGTCATAGTATTATACTTTAAACTCAATAATAGACTCTTTTTGAAGCTGTAGTATGGAAGATTATATTTTTTGTCTTAAACCGTTAGATTTTTACTTCAAAACAAAAAAGGTGAGCTTCGTGCTCACCTTTTTATTCTAAAAAATAACTATCGATAATAGTATTCTAAACGAACTTAGTCACTCTTAATGAAGCAACTAAAAGTGTCAAAAAGCTTTATATCTTACTCAACTCATTTTGTCTAAAGTGTATTTTTTAGATATCAAACCAGTACAAGGAAAAAACATGCAGATCGAATGTCCTGCCTGTAAAGAGATTAATCAAATAGAGTATGAAAATAATATAGCATGTGCGAGTTGTAACAAAACACTAGAGGGATATTTTTACAAGCATTTTAAAAAGCCAATTATATTAACCTCGTTCGTTATCTCTTTATCTGCATTTGGAGGGTATGAAGTTGGAAAATTCATATCAGATGATCGATACCCAATGGCAACAGAATATGAGTTAATCAGTGCCTGCTCTTCTGGTCGACTCCATGCATTATCTCGTGATTCTGTTAAAGAAAAGACCGCTCTGTGCATATGTGCATTAGAAAAAACAATGGATGATATCAGTCAAAGTGACATTGTAGGAAACGAGAAACAATTTGTTTCTCGTTTTAGGAAAAATATTGCTGCTTGCTACTAACTATTTGCCACGCGGTGAATTGTTACCACGACCACCACCAGAAGGATTGCCTGTAGTGCTTGGGCCGTTTGGTGGCGTGTTTCTTGCTGCTTGTACATTAGTAAATTTCAACATAGTTAACCCCAGTTCGGGATAAGGGCTCAAAAAAAAGATAAAAAAAGAAGTCCGAAGTTGTTAAAGTGAGTTTACCAAGACAAACTTCACAACAAGGACTTCTTACATGGACAACCTAACCGAACTATAC